>Ga0247757_10000275_pt1 | contig 43311 bp, 50 predicted proteins | sample UWRJL126311R4_FD_180929 | JGI IMG/M metagenome (GOLD analysis project Ga0247757, IMG submission 180929) | Plant litter microbial communities from Arlington Agricultural Research Station in Wisconsin, United States - UWRJ-L126-311R-4 | ecosystem: Environmental > Terrestrial > Plant litter >... | reverse complement strand
TAATGATAAATCAAGGCAGAAGTCCAGATCCTTGTCCTCAGACTGACCGGCGGCCAACTCAAACTGATCAGCTGCAATGCTAGTCGAAGGGGTTGTTGGCACTTCATTTGATGGGTCATAGCCAGCCAAGCTGGAAGATGCTCGCAGACTACCGGAGACTCCTGGCGGACCTGGCGGATTAGATGACGCTAAAGGTGAAGTATGAAGAGTAGGGGCAGCCCATGCTGCAGAGACATAGAAGGCTAATGCAGTCTGGAAGCCTTTCATGTTGAGGTAGAAAAAGGAATACGCCGGTACGAATGACAGCCCTGAATGAAAGCTGGAAGATAAATCTTAACGAAAAAAAGGCCTATATTTATATCTGGTCCTACCTACTCGGGTACTCTGAGCTGTTTTTCGGACGCGAAGTTTACGCCTTCTCAAACTATTTCCGGGGGATTATCATATCCAAGAATCATGGCATCTAGAGAGCGGGGTCCTAATGATTCGGGTGGATTGTGTGTCACAACGCCGAAGGCTAGGCTTGAAATGGCATTGAATGTAATTGCTACCAAGAAGTGACCGTGCAGTCGATGTTACCCATCAGGCTGTGGCATGGCTTTAGTCACATTGCAAACTCATTTCGAATATCCGGTGGGGAGGTCACGCCAGCCTCATCCTTATCAGTGCCTACAATAAGTCGAAAAGAAGCAAGCAGGAAACGGTGTGCCGGGGGGGATGGAGAATCGTTCAGGGCTCACAGCCGGTGCCACCTCAGTCGGGGCTAGTCGGATTTGTTCGTAGTGGTGAGATTACTCTTTACGTGATGTTGACATCCATCCATTATAAACCAGCCCCTAGACTAGCCAAGAAGCTTGGTATATTGTATTGATGTTTGTGTCGGTAACCACGTGAATCCCGGGGTAGATGTCTAGGATGAGTGAATGTCCAGCAATGGATACAGTGCATATTTGATGAGATTTTACAAACAGGCTGTGTGGCAGATAGCTGGGAAGAACGTTGGTGTATTGCGTAATCATAGGGAAACTAAGTGAAAGCGTGATATTCAGGTCTCTCACTACTCCAGAGTTAGCGGCCCGATGTAGTAGCCGTTGCGGTGCAGGTGGCAGCGCCAGCGTAGCGGCAATGATCCGCGGTTCTTATGTAAGCGGCTACTGGCAAAACCGAGCTGTGATTGGGCAAGGATATGCTCCGCGCGCTCGGTGCTTGTGCTCGCAACCCACAACTGTCCTCATCAGCCCAGCCCTCGGCCTGCTGCCTGCTGCTCAACACCAATTTGCGCCCATTATGATCCAGGCTTTTTTGCAGGTAGGTTGGCTTTTTCCGACATCTGGCTGCGCCTGCGCGCTTTGCTGACCCCGAACTGGCTTGCAGCGCCTGGCCCGCTGGCTCGACAGGCCTTTCTTCCCATGGAAGCGACTAGTTATCGGTTTCTCGCTTGCTGAATTCGCCCTTGAGAACTGGCTTCTCTTCCGGCAATACCGTGTTCTCCAGTGGACTACCATCCCAAGAGCCCTGGGCCAGGAAATCGACAGGTCGACATTCGACAAGTCCCAGGCCTACGGTCGTGCAAAGGCAAAGTTCAGCTTCATTTCTGGTCTCTTTAACCAATTCAAGTCCATCGCTGTCATTTACTTCAACGCGTACCCCATCGTTTGGAGCATCGCAGGAACGCTCCTCTCTCGCTATGCACCCGCACGCTTTGCGGGCGAGATCTCACAGTCGCTGCTGTTTGTGTACCTATTCGGCTTAATCGACCTGGTAACCGGGCTTCCGTTTGCATACTACCATAGCTTCGTCTTGGAGGAGAAGTTTGGTTTCAATAAGATGACAGTCAAGCTCTGGATCACAGACATGATCAAGGGCCAGGCACTCGCTATCGCGTTCGGTATCCCCATCGGCAGCGCCTTCCTGGCTATTATCAAAAAAACGGGACAGAGCTTCTTCTACTATCTCTGGGTCTTTATGCTGGTTGTTCAGATCTCGGCCATGACTATCTATCCCATTCTCATTGTACCCATGTTCAATAAACTCGAGCCGCTTAAGCCTGGCAAGCTCAAGGAATCGGTTGAAGCCCTTGCCTCTAAGCTCAACTTCCCGCTTAGCGAGCTCCAGGTCATCGACGGCAGTAAGCGCAGCGCACACAGTAACGCTTATTTCACCGGGCTACCTTGGATCGGGAAAAAGAAGATTGTTATCTATGACACGTTGCTTGAGAAAAGCACCGAGAAAGAAGTCGAAGCGGTTTTAGCGCACGAGTTGGGCCATTGGAAAATGAATCACACTTCGAGGCTGCTGTTCATCAGCCAGGCGCACATGTTTTACATCTTCTCCCTGTTCTCTGTCTTCATCCAAAACAAATCTTTGTATGCTGACTTTGGCTTCCACAAAGAGATGCCTGTCATGATTGGGTTCCTTCTCTTCAATGAAATCCTTTCCCCTACGGATGCCATCTTGAAACTCCTGCTTAATATCTGGACACGCAGCATGGAGTATGAAGCTGGTGGGTTGCCTCAAGTGTGTCGTCATCTAGAAAATTCGCTAATGAATCTCAGACGCCTTTGCCGTCCAGTTGGGGTATACGACAGAGCTGGGTGCATCGCTCATCAAACTGCAGATCCAAAATCTCTCGAGTATGGACGCAGACTGGTTCTATTCCAGCTTCCACCACTCGCATCCTATCTTAACAGAGCGTCTAAAGGCCATGAGTTGGAAGGGAGAGGCTAAGGTGAGTAAGTCGGCAGACGAAGAGAAGCCAGCCAAGGCGTCAGGTCGTGAGCTGTGAGAGAGCAAGGACCGTGGTTTTGGAAAGCGTAGAGGCAAAAAAAAAGGCCACCTGAAACCTGGCCTGGTAGTTAGCGACAGATTCTCTTAGTCTAAAGGTCACCCTTCAGTGTCTTGGGCTGTGTATAAGGCACTCGTAGATATTATTCCTAACTTCAGAAGCTTGAGTGTATGATGTGGGTGGGCGTGATGCAGCCAATCAGGAGCCTGCTGATCTAATCGAGGCTAGTGCCGTCTGTCGAAGAACTTGTCTCCAGGCCGGCGACTTCCAGGACCATCATCACTCCCGCCAGCAACCTCAACCGCCCCCCTTCCTCTCGCCATAGCTCGCGCCAGCTGCAGCTCACCATGTTGGCGAGATCGGCTCTGCGTTCGGCGCGCTCCGTCGGTGCTGCAGCCCACAATGCTGCTACCAAGACAGCTTCGGTACGACTCCCGGCCATCGAACGGCCAGCCCACAGCTTCCCTGAGCTCCATCGGATTCATCTCATGCCTGCTCGCGGTTCCATGGGCGTTTCCTGCCTCAATTGACTTTTATGCTGACGCATTGGTGGCACAGCGCTCCGTCTCGACTTCAAGCTCGACAGCCGAGGGCAAGGCCTCGTCCTGGAAGACGAACGCTCTACCTGTCGGCGCCACCGCCTTTGCGATCGGAACTATTGCCTGGTACGCTCAATTTGCCGGACGCGATGTTGATGCGATGACACCGGCCGAAGAAGGGTGAGTGATTACTCCGGACCAGCGGCTATGGAGGAAACCTCCACCAGCGGGCGGCTTGGGCTAATTCATTCTGCACCAGCCTCCATCCGACCCAGTATCCTTGGGAGCATGCGAAATGGTACAAGACGTACGATCATCAGGCGTGAGTTTCTCAATACTACTAACCCATTCCCCTCTTTCTAAACCAGTTGTTCCAGTCTCCGTCGTGGATTCCAAGTCTACCGTGAAGTTTGTGCCTCATGCCATTCTTTGTCTCGTGTCCCCTACCGTGCTTTTGTCGGCACTATCCTGACTGTGGACGAGGCCAAGGCCATGGCCGAGGAGAACGAGTATGACACTGAGCCCAACGACGAGGGCGAGATCGAGAAGCGCCCTGGAAAGCTCTCTGACTACCTCCCCGCCCCTTACAAGAATGACGAGGCTGCCCGTGCTGCGAACAACGGTGCTCTCCCTCCGGATCTATCGCTCATGGTTAAGGCTCGCCACGGTGGCTGCAACTATATCTTCAGCTTGCTGACGGGCTACCCCGAGGAGCCACCGGCAGGTGCTGTCGTCCAGTCAGGTCTCAACTTCAATCCATACTTCCCCGGTACCGGAATTGCAATGGCGCGTGTGCTCTACGATGATTTGGTTGAGTATGAGGATGAGACCAAGGCTTCGACTTCCCAGATGGCTAAGGATGTCGTTGAGTTCCTGAATTGGGCTGCCGAGCCCGAGGCCGATGATCGTAAGAAGATGGGCTGGAAGGTGCTTGCTGTCTCCAGTGTTTTATTCGCCCTGAGCGTGTGGGTTAAGAGGTATGCACAGAGGGTAACTTTGGAATTGGTGACTGACAAGACACAGGTACAAATGGGTTTCCATCAAGACCAGGAAGCTTGTTTATGACCCGCCCATCAAGAGCTCGATTGTTAGCAAGCTCCCCAAGCCGGACAAGAAGTCATAGAGCAGGGCGCGACACCTGGGAGAATCGGGAGAGGAGCACGGCTAGCGAAGGGTGTGTTCAATACTTGTACAGTGACAGCTATCTTGCTCAAAAGAACGAGGCTTAAGATTTCCTTGACGCATAGAAGCTTTTGGCTTTTTCTTTCCGTTGTCGTGTGGTTAGTCCCCTGCTGATGTAGTGTATCATCAATGCAGTTCTTTCTTTGATTGCAACACTATCTGCATTGGCTCCGTCACGTATTTGTTCATCAATATGGAAAGAGCAGTTGAATGACGCAAGGGCGTCTTGGTTGGGTGAGTTTATGAGGAATAGAAGCCTAGTTGTCAAGCTAATCTGCTCTGCTCCGTCCTGAATCATAGCCTTGTTCTGGTTGAATGTTGTCGATTAAGATTGGATACTGATAGCTTGCAGATTCCATTCAAGTACGACTGTTATCCGCCCAGGTTTGGAAGGTCGGAATGCCGCCAGTCAGATGTAGCATCAGCAATATGACGAAGGAATAGGAAATGTACTAGTCCTCATCCAGCGTTTGATTTTCAACATCCTGGTCAGGCCCTGCGAACCCCTCATTCAGCGCTTAATTTTTCGTATCCCGATCAGGCTCTGTAAACTAGCCTGAATGGCAAGTGACGTATATAATAAGGCCCCTCCAGGAATACTGCGACCAGTGCGTAGCTTTCACACTAATATAACCGCGCTCCATCGTACGTCAACGTTGAAATCGTTTGTTATGTCGGCCATCGGCAATTGGACCTTCACGCCACTCATCACGGCTTTTCCTTCCACCGTCCTACCTAATGTGGGATTTTGGAATGCGTCAAATGGGACGTGGGAGTACCAGATACAGGTGGCGTGGCCATTAAACTGGACATCACGAGAGGAGAATGGTCTTGTCGACACCTTGTATGTGTGGCTCATAGTCGTCTCCGCTAGAAGCTCTTATTCTCACTAAACATGAAATTTTATACTAAGGCCACTCGCAGGTATGTTCTGGATGGCAACGCCCAAGGACCAGTTGCTACCCAAGCAGTGCGCAATCGCCGCCCCGTCAATTCGTACATGCCAGACACAATTGTCGTCAGCCTGGGATATCCTGCCCAGATCGCAGACTCCCCCTACAGCACAGGACGTTACTATGATTATCAGCTTCCAGTGTGCTCAAACTGCACAGCACCTGAACAACCGGGCGTACCCTCCAACGCGGACAATTTTATTGCATTCGTGGGCGATGTTGTAAAACCCTGGGTCAGGAAGCTCTTTCCAAATACTGAGTTTTCGCGCGACGCGCTCCATGGCCATTCCTTCGCCGGGCTTTTTACCTTTTACGCGCTCATCACACGCCCAGACCTTTTCGATACTTTTCTTATTGCTTCACCCGCTTTGTACTGGAATAACGGATACATCTTTGACCACCTCGCTCCACTTACTGCTCCTAGTGGAAATAACGCCACGAAGCCGGCTGTGCAGTTGACCTATGGCCATCTCGAACAGTTTCTGGTCCAGAGGCGTGTTGAAACAAATGCTGAATTCCAGGCTAGAAAGTCGTTTCTAAGCTTCACTATGATGACAACGAATTGTAAGCGACTCTATGAGGCATTGAGCAACAGCACAATAATTAGGGACGTGGAACTACGTGAATATCCATTTAGTGACCATACAGCTGTCGGGATGGCGTCGATCGTGGATGGTTTGGATTATTTCCTTGACTGGGCGCCGAGAATAGCAGGGCCGTGATGGCTGTTTCTTTAATCATGGCTTGTTTGGAGACGTCTTATGATGATCATTTTCGCTGCCCTTGCTACGTAATGTAAGTGCATTGAATGTCCATCTTAGGGTCAACTATATCACGGGTAATGACATTTTCAACCTTGGGCTTGTTTATGAGCTTTTTTACTTAGACACACAACTCCTACATTGGCTGTAATCAGTTTTGTAATTTCTGAGCATCCTCCAACACCAATTCAGAAGCCTTCTCGCTCAGCATGAATGTTGCAACAGCAGGAAACGCGCCTGGTATCCTCGGGAATACACTTGCATCAACAACTCGAAGACGTTCCACACCGCGCACTCGAAGTCTTGTATCTAGCACCGCTAAAGGATTGCTGTCTGGGCCCACTGAGTTTGAACTTGTTGGGTGGTGTCCAAAAATCTGATCCTGAATCCATTGCTTATCCGGTGTGGCATTTTTACAATACCCATCAGTTTGAATATCAGATGAAGGACAAGGTGGTTCTCTGGGCCCAACCGGGCCTACGGGCTCCTCGGTACCGAAAAATGATTTACGACCGAACGCCACAGTATCAAGAATTGCACCTACATCCGTTTCAGAGCCTTCTGAAAAGTGATTAAAGTTAATCTCCGGGGTATCTTGAGGATCGGATGATCTGATTTGAACGTAGCCAGCCTTGTTTTGGGTGTGCATCTTCACTGTCGACCAGGATACAGTCTCAGGAGGCTCTGTCCGGTTTTGCTTCGTTGCAGGGGCGAATCCACGGAATACGCCTCCTGGTGTAGAAAACATGAGCATGTCTCGCTCTCCGTCCAGAGAATGGTTGGTTTTGAGGAGCATGCAGAAGGCGTTTCCACCTCCGCGCGCATATGGGCCTTCGCCTTTCTTCCATAGGTCAACGCATGGGTCACCTGGGGCACCAAAAGTACAATTAGGTGCATTGGGATCGACAGGATCCATCATCCTCGTCTTAGCGAGACCCACTACAGGTAATTCGTAGTTCTCTTGTAGGTTACGACCAACGCCTGGGAGATCAACAACGACTGGAATTTTGTATTTCTCCAGAAGAGCCTTGGATCCTATACCAGAAAGCTGTAATATCTGGGGAGAGTTAAAAGTTCCTCCTGCAACTATGATTTCTTTTCGAGCGAAAGCCCGAGCTTTCTTGCCTTTTGTGGCGTTGAAGCGTGTGTCTGCCTTGTAGAGAGATCTGCCTTCGAGGTATTCGACACCAACAGCTCTGGGCTTGTCATTGTCCCTTGTGCATTCATCGAATAGCACCCTTGTAGTCAGAGACTTGAGCTGGAGATGCAGTTGATATTTCGGCTTTCCGTTGGACTTCGTCTCATTAAGCGTGGCCAGGATGCGATCGCGCGGACTGAAACGCCTCCAAGTATTGGTAACATGAAAAGGGAGTGCAAAAACACCTTGGGTTACGTCTCGCTTTGGGTCCGAGTAATTTGGGTCACTGACAAGTCTCTCGAAAACGGTTGAGGGATCCTGACCCACAAGTTTCATCCCGGCTTGTATGACCTTGATCCGAGGGCTGTTTTTTGGATATACACTTTGGTCTGCAATATTTGTTTGAAGCCATCCGTTAAAACCATGACCTGGTGTCCCTGATTTGAGATAGTTGTTATGTTCGATTTTCTCGAAGATCCGACGCATATCCTTGCCACTGGACGCAATATAAATTAGTGGATGCTAATAATCAGTCATCAAGTGTAAACTCACCTCCAAATTCCGTCTCCAACGCCTTTATCGAAGAAGTCCCAATCGCTATCGCTGGGTAAGAACGTTGCAGCTGCGTTGACAATCGCACTACCACCTAATGTCGCGCCTCTTGGGTAAAACACACCAAGTCTCTCTGCACCCTGATGGCCTTCAGATGCAGGGTCCCTCCCAACCCAAAGTTCGCCATTCTGAAGTCTCCATACCATAAGATTATATCGCTTTGCTTGCTCGAGGTCGTTGCTATGTTTTACGTAGAAGTTCCAACTGAGCGACGGAGGAGAGCCCAGAGTACCAAGGCTTAGGATCTGCGTTGCAATGTCATTAGATTCGTCGGTCCCCGCTTCGATCAAGAGGACTGAATAACCTGCACGTGCAAGGTTAACCGCGATAGTGCCACCTCCAGGACCAGATCCTGTGACAATGTAGTCGTATGTGTTCGTCTCATTGGCGGTGTGACTTGTAGCACATGTCGAACCGGCTGAGGCAGCTGTCATATACGACAGCAGAGCGCCAACTTGTATGCATGGATGCAAAAACTTCATTTCTTTCACCAAGATCAAAGATTTGACCTGCACGAGTGTCGAAGAGACAATTGAGTTATAAGTCGATGTAGACTTCAGAGTTTTCAAAGTCCATGATTCCAGATACTTCGGCAGTTATGTATATAGTATTACCACTTGATGGACATGTGTTTACCCGGCCCCGCTTTAACGCCCCGCAGGTACGCAGTGCCAGCCCAATAGAAATATTCGGCACTTGGCCACTACATGCGAATGCTTGATGATCAATTTATCGCTGACCAAGTAGATCCATATGCTTGGAAAATTGCATGGTAAGTGAATGTTGAAAGCATCACATACGCTTATCAGACTGAAGCAGGTACACATATTTATTGGTTTGATTCGTCCTTAAAATACATTGCTTTTCTAAACCTTTCTCCTCTTCGTATATACAATTGCCGTCCTTCATCTAAATTCAGATCCGAGCTTGGGTGGTGTTCTTGCCGTTGAGTACATCGATGAAAGATGTGTACGCCGCCTTTTTCTGGAAATTGTCGTCCCATAGTAGACAATATCCTTCTCCACTGAACGTGCCTGGTACCCAAGAGTACTTGTCGCTCACACCCTGGATCAGATTAGATGGGGCCTGTGCATCGGAACCACATTCAAGCTTACCCAAAGTGTGATACCAATACATCTAGGGACATTCATGCAGCTCTGGGCTACTCTGGCATAGCATTGAGCAAGTGTTTGTTGCTTCTGTGAGTTGGCTGGCGTATTCATACGGATATCCAACTCGGTGTATGCGCTATCAACGCCGAGGTCGGCATAATCTTGTAAGACTTTGGTCAGAACAGCCACGCTCGGCGTGGGGATGCTATTAGTGTTGGTCTTCTCGGTAGTGAGATGGGCCTGTAGTCCTATTCCATCAATCTTCAGACCCCAGGATTTGACCAGCTTGACAATACGGAGACCGCCCTGGTGCTTGGCCTCACCATACTCTAGATTGTAATCATTGTAGAAAAGCTTAGCGGCGGGGTCCGCAGCGGCAGCGGCCCGAAAGGCGATTGGAATGTACGCCTCGCCAATTACGCGGTAGAAGACGCTATTCCTGTAGGTACCGTCTTCGTTGAGAGCTTCATACAAGTAATTAGCTCAAGAACCTGCCAAGTATCATGTCAACTTACCCTCATTCACGACATCCCAATGCGTGCATTTACCTAAAGCTCAATCAGCACAGCTTTCTAGAGACTTCTTGGATACTCACCCTTGTATCTGGTCATAAGAGTCTTAATATGGTTCTCCATCACACTAATCAGAGTTGCATTGTTGTTGATAGAGCTGACCCATCCTGGCAATTGCGAGTACCAAACTAAAGTGTGGCAGCGAAGCTGCTTGTTGTTCTGTTGAGCAAAGTTGGCTATTTGATCGGCCTGACCGAAGTTGAATTGACCACGGTTAGGCTCGGTTGCATCCCACTTCATCGCATTCTCAGGAGTGATGGAGCCAAATTCGGCACCGCGAATTAGGTTTTGCTCAGTGTTATCATTGCGAATTGTAAGCGAAGTGCCAATGTAAGAGCGGCCGTGAGCGACCATGGCCGCATTCAGAGTAGTAGCCTGTCGAGTATTGAACATAGATGCCGGCACTGCGGAGGTGCTGGCTACAAGGGCCAAAACCGTGGTAAAGCTTGTGAATCGCATGTTGCACACTTTTGCTCTCTGGAACTCGATCAACGATGCATGCCGGTGTCGTCAACGAATATGATCATATTTATACAGGCAACGCTAGGTAGCCATGGATAATCATGTACAACCGATCTCTAGATGCTTTTTTCACTCCACTATCGAAATAATATCGGTCTCGACTATCCCAAGTTGAATAGCCGTCTTGATGTCCGTCGGCTGGAATGCATTCGTGGAGCGAGTTGCTCCTACGGTTATTGTGATTTCGGCCACGAGGCAAAGCCTTGTTTATAATGATTAGATGCCGATAAGCGAATGTTAAAATAAGCAGGTTCAGATCAACAACCTATGTACCACTCTTGGCTGATGTGTTTATCCAATTTACCCGTTTCGGAGCTTGGCATTGTCTCGTATATCGTTTCACTCATCCTCACCAAATTGAAAAATATTAAGGAGAAAAACCGGGTGGAAGCAAGTTGTACGGTTATGACACATTTCCTAAGTCGTATGTGTCCAATTACCCTCATTATAATTTTTTGTTGCCCTTGAGTGCATCAGTAACTTCTGACTTCAAATCCCAAAATCAGCTCAACTTTATGAAAACAGCATTTAATAGCACATCAGATACTTAAATTTTTCTTTTATACAGCCTTTCAAGTTACTGTACAGTAGGGAAACTACTGCTGTCTTTATGGTTCTATCGAGGCACACTGAACCAACGTCTTTTTCGAGAAATTGAAGTAACAATTAAATTATTAATGAACCAATTTTTTCCCCGCTAGTGTAAGTAAAAAAGCACCGCGACAAGGAGACAGAATTAGCGAGATATTCCAAAGAATTGTAAGGCTCTGTAGGCTACACATTTTCAAGCCATCGTAAGTAACTTAGTATTAGCTCCGTATCATGATCAAATGAAGGTGCTACAAAGCGTCCCCCCTAAGACAAAAAAGAGGTTGATCAAGGTAAATTAGAGCGACAAGATTGCAATACGTAGGATTTTAAGTACGCAAGTCAAGTATATGTGAATCTTTAAAATATGTATGTTGGACATACATGTTAAATAATGATTTCAGATGCTTGATCACGTGGAAGGTAAAGTGGACGGGCTTGGCACCATTGATCTGAAACTATCCTTCGCACGTGATGCGACTTCTATATATAATCCATCTAAACGAAGATTTCACGTGTCTGTTTGATTTGCTATATCAGTATATGTAACTATGATATATCTGGGGTTGACTGACAAGAAATTTAACTGATCAATGGTAAAATGCCGAAAAGCATGGAGCGTTGATAGGGTGCCATAAACAAAGTCTAGCTCACAAATCGCATTCCAATTATAACGATCATCGTGTCCATAAGGTAATGTTCACATGATCGTGTCTACCAGCGACTACCTAGGATTATCCTTTTTCACCGCTGGCTACTGACTCATTTCTTCACTCCTATTGGTGGAACAGCTCGTTTAGCATCCGTATTTCCAGTTTAGGGGCTTCTACCTGCATGTTTCATGGATGAACCCTTAAACGGTACAGCAATCGACAGCCATTCCAGTTTCCTACCACAAATGGGTAAATGCTCACGTGTATACTTCCTTTTAGTTAAAGAGGACCCGCTTGGGGCAACAACCAACCAGGTTGACGTTGGGTCGTCCCGCATGAGGTCTGACGGGGCCCACTGTTTTGATATAGCAACCGAAACGAAGACGCTAGGGCATTGCGATGCACAATATCAAAGACTCTTAATCTATTGTCATCTTAAGCCACCCGCCCTTGTGCTATATAATCAACGTTTTCTTCGCAAATCGGGGAAAACAAATAGAACTGAGTCTAGTAGACTTATGCAAAATTTATTTGTTTTGTTAGTATACATTACTAGCTTGTCTGTATGGTTGGGATGTTGCTACCTATTATGCATTTTCTAAGCTATGTGTGCGTACTACAAAGAGTTGGATCTATTTTTTCCTATCCTAGGTTGTCTCTAGGAGATGCCATGGGAGATTAAAAATGACTATTATAGTCTTACAATACTTGGTGTTATTCCGTACACGTAGAGTTGGGTTAATGTTTTGTGGCGCTATTCTCCATAAATTACTTCCTAAGATGCTATATTCATTGCCGTTCAACAACATAACCTTACAGGAAGGAAAGAATGAGCATTCATAAAGTACTGGCTAGAGTCTTGTTGTTTTTAGGTGTGACTGTTAGAATAAGGGTATTAGAGAATTTTGTGGCTGTTTATCATTCTCTGAATTGCTTTTGCCAATTATACTTTCGCTTCGCTATGTTAAGCAGCTAAAATGTGTTCACTTTCTTGTTGATTGTAGCGTAGACTTATGGTGCAGAATATCTAGCAGGAGTAAATCAAAAAAGATTCGGATAGCTATTGCGTGTAATGTTCTCTTATAATTTACCAAGTTGACGTGTCGATACGAACTAAGTGAACATGGTAAATGGCTTGTCAAAAGGTGCCTGCTGCCTGGCTGCTTTTATTTGTATTGTTCAGGAGAGAGATTAAGTAGAATCGATTTGGTCTAAGTTTGGTGTCGCTGAGATCAACACAAGATAATAGTGCATTTCGAGCTACGGAAATGTATAACAGTTGCCTGACTGACTAGTTTCAAAACCCAGTGTACTACTGAGTCTAAGACGTAGCTATATTAAAAGTTTCTGGACGTAAATCGAAATAAGAGAAACGAAGTAAGTTTTCAAATATATCTATTACTATAGTGGCTTAGGCTCCCAATCTTTGTGGTGACTTGAGTTAACTCAAAGCCAGAGAATGTGATGACGCTATCTAGCAATACAGCACCATCTGACTTCGAAGAGGGTCAATTCAAGAGGTGGAAGGTTAACCCCGAACTGGAGTCTTAAGGGCACCAAATAGCATTCCGTCGTTCGGGGTATCTAAAAAGGAAAGAAGGCTAGTGCCCATCATCTGCACTATTGCCGTTCACATGTGCCAGCTCGTAGGCAGGGGTGGCTGTTTGGTCATTTCTCATTAAATCGTGCCCCACTCAGTCATGAAAGATACCGCTACAGCGCACGGCTTAGCATAAATATTAAGACGAGGGAAATCAATACAAGCTCTTAGAGATTACTAACTTACAAAGAGCACCGCTCGCTTTTCGCGCAAATACAAAAACCCCTAGGGCCATGGATTCTCTCTATTATACATGCAAATTTACTTCAGAGCCATCGAGCTAAAAATTCTCTATAGAAGTCACAAAAGAAACGCGATCCAAAGTCCAGAATCCAGAGCATAAACGCCAACCAGATTCTCGTGTTCGTTCAGTTCAGCCGCAGCCCTGAAAAGAGATGCTAATGCAATGCATCGCAGAAAGCGATGAGACATTGAGGTGTGACATCTACCACAGATTACGAGCAACGCTAGGCTTTCTCCTAGCCATTCTCAATAGTGTGCTATTAGCAGTAACCGAGAAACCACCGCTCAGGGTTCCTGTGCCTGACAAGCCAGTACCAGTTGGGATGGACGGACCAGTAGTGATGACCATGGTAGGCCTATCGGTAGCTGGGGTGCTGATAACAGTATCTGTGCTTGAGGGTATCTCACTAGGCTCATCGGTGGGAGTAGGCTCTTCGGTTGGTTCGGGGGTGGGCTCGGGTGTAGGAGTGGGCGTCTGAACATCTGGCCCGAAGCCCATGCAAGTGCTGAAAAGTGGCCATCTTGTATCAAACAGATCAGTCTGAAAGTCCGGTGACTTATCAACTTGACCGAGGTCCAGATGCACATTGATGCCGACACCAGTATCAAGCTCGACACCCAAAGTTTTGGATGTACCGCACACACCTTGGCTATCAACCTTAGCGGCCAACCTAGCCTCGAAGTACGGGAGCTCGGCATCCACACTAGCTTGATATCCCCACACTACTCTAAGTTAGTCCATGAAAAAATGCGACTGGGAAGATAAGAGCACATACTGCCCAAAACCTCTGCCTTGAACTGAACACCAAGCTCGCCCCAGGCGCGAACGTCACCACTAATTTCAGCGCTGAATGTTGGGTCAATTTTTTCAAAGATGGGATCCCAGTCCTTGATGGTGTTATCACCACTGCCTAGAAGTTGGGCCTTGACTTCAGCTGTGTCCTTGAGCGAAGCCTTCGCCCCAGCAGACCATGTTGCAGTGCCTGTCAGAGCTGATGATCCCAGATGGACACCCATGGTAATATAAGGACCTAGTTCTAATAAGCCTTTGATGTTGAGAGCACCGACTGGGATTTCGATCTCAGGCTTCATGGCCCAGTCCAGAGGCTTTCCTAAGGTTCCATCAGCGTTGAGACTTAGCATTATTTGACCATAGACACCCTGTGGATAGATTCTCATGCTGACACCTTTAGGAACTCCAAAGAAAGTATCAATATCAAAGTCGGCTACCATGGATCCGCCGGTGGTAATCTCAGCATTAGCGCTAAGCCCTAGACCAGCTGTGTCACCAGAATCCTTGGCGAAATTGAAAAGCTGCTGATTGTAGTTCATGGATAGGTCGAATTTTGCGTCTTCTTTCTTGACGAGATGGGGATGTGTTACGTTTGCTGTGGTTGGGTCAACGTATTCGTGGCCAACATTCAAGTGGAAGTTCTGCGCCACATCTTTCCACTCCACCTCCTCTGCATTGAGGCATGCCGTAAGCTTCGACTCGTCAAAAGTAATTGTCTTGACAAGATAGGGAGAGCGGTCATCGCCTTGGTAACACTGGTCGGGCTCGGTGACAAGGACAAAATGATTGATGTCCTCATCATCAACCCATCTCCATTGCTTTTGGGCGTACTGGTAGGACTCTTTGTCACGGAATTCAAGGGTCATCCCTTCTCCAGGCTTGCCGCAGCGAATGGACTTGAGCTCTTTGGCGAAGTTTTCGATGGGCAAAATCAGTTCCTCATCCTGGGGGGCTCGCAAAGTGAAGTTTGCCAGGTAGAGGTTGTCTCCAGCTGCGAATCGTTCAGTCATTGAGGGTCAGGGCAAAGTTTTGGATGCTCACCATAGGCACCCCACAAAAACTCGTTCTCGCTAGCGGGGTCATAGCAGCTATTTCCCTTCTTCTCCCGCTTCACAAATTTGCCAGTCAGCTCTCCAGAATCTTTAAGGGGTTTTAACTGAATGGGAGCCACCCCGTTATCGCGCTTCGAAGGCGGTGGGATGGTTTGTTTATTGGGTACGGTAGTTATAGGCCTAAGAACGACAGCCATAGATTCAGCAAGAAGGAACGAAAGGATGGCAGCCCCACAAAGGCTGCGTGGATTGAAGAACATGGCTTGAGAACGAGTGTGCTGGATATACGAAGGCTGCAGAAGTAGAACGAATGCAATGGCCAATCAAGGCTCGGTAAGGAACGTCGAATAGGGAAGGAAAAAAGTAAAAAACAAAACGAGGCGGGCAGCGAAGACTATGCGATGAAGTGGATGGTTAGCCTGAAAGCGACATCCGTCGTCTTTTGTATGCAGTCGCCGAAGATGCGGAGTAGCACTGAGCAAGCATCTCTCGCCAAAGTAGCATCAGCATGCTGGTCCGATCGGCTTGATTCCGGAGGCACAGCTGCTTGAGCTGAATTGTTTTCGAGCCGGCAGCAAGACAATTGAAAGAATGACCGCTAACGGGCACCTAATCGGTTAGATGGTGTGGGTAGAGTAGGGGCCGCCAAGGGCCGGTGCCACTGGTCCTGGCAGCTGGGTGAGCGGGCATAGTCTGCAAACGATCAGTGCATCGCTTGTTCGACTATGGGTATCACGACGAAGTACGAGGAATTGTCAATTAACATGGGTGAATACCGAGAGTCAGACATGGTGTTTTTATCCGATGTCCGAAGTGCTCGTGTGGCTGCCGGACTTGACCGCTGAATAATCAGCGAAAATAAAACACTTTGAGTATACAGTAAGACGCTCGTTGATGAGCGAATCTCTCGACTGTACTGCGGGTATTCGTAGAGCGGAGATTAGGATGTAAACCACCTTGGGAGATTAAGATGTAAACCACTTTGGCAAAAATTTTCAACGCAACCACGGCACCATGTGCCGTGCCTATAATACCGAGATAATGGGAGACGACTCGTTAGCCTCTGTGGTGGGAGTCAAAATACAATAGCAATACTACGGTGGATGGCGGGGGGTGACGGGGGGTGTTTGAGAGAGGGAAAGGATGTTGAGGATGAGGATGAGAAGCTCCCCTTCCCCTGTTCTTGGCAGGGCAGGGCAGGACCCCGCCATCATCACCATCATCACCACCACCCGTCCTCCATCATCATCATCATCATCATCATCAGCAATGCTTCGCACATTATGCAACACGGCGAAGTCTCGCATGCTGAGACGAGCCTCGGACTGTGAGCATCGTATCTCTCTCGCTCTCGTTTGTGAGGTCCCTGTAACGCGATGCCCTGTTTCCGATGCGCAATTTCACCTCAGCTTCTGTAAGTACAGCAGCAAGTCAGCCGCTACTGGTGTTCGGGGCGCCCACTGTGGATGAGTAACCAGGCCAGGCCGTATTCTGCTAAACAGACCACGGAAACGGTTATATTTAGGCGCCCGGTGAACGCACAGACAGCTACTTTGGGCCTGGTCCCTGGCACCCGACCTCTTCTAGTCTGGACTTTTACTCTTCACTGTGCAATCATGGACCCCGAGTGGAGCCCCGTCATCGTCACCCCCTGAGCCCATGTGTACCTCTTACCACTTATCAACCCATTCGTCCTTTGCTACGTAAATTTTCCTGTCTTCTTTTCTCCTTGACTTTACACTCGCTTTCCTTCTCTCCCTTCTCGCTCATTTTTCTCGCTCGCTCGTTTCATCAAAATGTACACCACCCCTCTCGTGCTCCTCCTTGCTGGAGCCGCGGCAGCGCAATCCACCATTGAGGTTTTCAATGCATTCCCGGACCCTACCATTACGTACGCTGCTTCCAACGCGAAAGCGACCACGTACACGCGTTCCTGCAATCCCGCTAAAAATGCCACCGCTTCATCGACCCAAGGCAGGTACTTCACGGTAGCCACCGATGCTTGCTGACAGACGCCCAGCCTCAGCATCAGGTGGTCCAACCAGCAGCGCAAGTGATGTTGATCTTCTTCCTATATCAGCCTTGCCTACACCCAGAGCTCTTCTGCAGCGCCGCCAGGCCTTTGGTGACGATGATGTTTGCCAACCATACACACTTGTTCAAGGTCCTTCAACCTGGGAACTACACCTAACTCGCACTGGCATCATGACTGCAGATATTGACTGCAATTGGAGTGGAGAGGCCAAGTCCGCCGATTGGACGTGTACGGGCACAAGCGGCGGAGCATTTTACTCTACGGAGACCGGGACTAGCACCACCGTTTTCAAACAAAGTGACCTTACGAGTATAGGCGATTTTCAGTCTGTTACTGTTGTCAACGCTCCAACTAGCTCTTCCTCACCCGCTTCCGAGGCGACTGTCTCTTCTCGAACTAGCTCTTCTTCGTCCGGTACAGCCACGACTGGTGCTTCGCCCTCCTCTATGCCGACTGGAAACCCGCAGCAGCAAAGCCAAAGTCCTGGCTTTGGCGTTCCTATGCCTACTGGTCCCGTTGCTTTTGTAGGAGGCGCTGCAGGTCTCCTAGCCGCAGCTCTGGCCTTGTAGACCATTCTTGTTTTACTGATATGTAGAGGGTGTGACCGCACCGCACATGCGTTTCATCTATTTTTGAATTCGTCGAACTTAATTTATTCTTGTACCATTTTCTTTCGTAGACCGGTGCGCCCTATTTACTCGTACGTGCTTTTTATCATTTACTAGATTCATTTTCTTTTCAGAAATACATCGGAGCCCACCAGATGCCAGCTGGCACCATTTTTTTAAGAAGGAGATCCTTGTAACCACCATCTCACTACCGGGGGCAGTTCCTGTTTTCTGCCCCCGCTTCCGAAACCAGGTAAGCTCCTGGCAATTCCAGGTTCCCAGCATGCCACATGTTAAGACTCAGTTGACATACTCTCGCAGTACTTCGAGTACTTGTGAAGCGACGGCACATAAACAGGTACCTACGAGGGCATAGTAGAGAAGAAAATCCAAAGGCCGCACAGGTTTACGATTCTTAGTGAATTACATGTAGGTACAAAACAAGTATTCGGAATGGATTTCTGGCTGTTTCTGCCATCAAGGTGTACACCTCTGTTGATAGTGTGAAAATGCGAAATAACAAGGTGAAGATGTTAGCCAAGACTAGCGTTCCCCTCAGCTCGTTTTACTCTACTCTTTAAAACAACGCCACGGCCAACAAACGCTTCCGGTTTATAAAACGACTACAACACCAAAGGACAAAAAAAAAGAATGGGAACAGCGCCTCCCTGTCGCCGTGGACATGCTGGAATATGTGCGATCATAGAGGATATGGCGACGGTTCTTCCACCTGAGAACACGACGAATCCGGCTTATATGCGCATTCACACCACCTTTGGGCTTATCAAGACCTCTCTCAACCAGGCGGAGACAGACGCCGACCCCGGCAGACAGTACAAGGAATTGCAGAAGCTAGAGCAGGCGCTTCGTAAGCGCCTACACGACCTCAAGGCGAAGAAAGGCATCCCGGAGAAGATGCAGTCGTGCCTAGATGAGCTTCGGGATGCTATCAACGAGGCATTGAGGCAAGGCATCGACCTGGACTTCATGATTCAGGGCTTGGAGGCCATGCTCGCTGAGCCCGAGCCGACGTTGAAGGAGAAGATGGCTCGGACGCCGCAGAAACTAGTGAGCGAAAAAAGGGTCATAGAAGTTTTGGAGGAACTGAAGGAGACGAAGGCTCAGAAGGAAAAATTGAACAAGGAGAATAACGACTTGGCGTTGCGATTGAAGATGGCTGAGGCCGAGGTTGCTCGTTTAAAGGTCATTATTGCTTCGCAGCGAGGCGATGCCAGTGAGGAGGATGCCACTCATTTTCCACCAACAGGCATAGTCGATGAGAGTGGTTCCTTTTGGTAAACGACATGCCTAGCTATATAGACCGCAATCATCTCTTGTTCCCCGTTCCACCTCTTCTGGGATTGCTATGCGGTCAGCGAGGTTTCCAACCTATGGCGTTAAGTATAGTTTGGGGTTTTTCTTCTATTGATTGGAATGTAATATTGACGCATGACACAGGTGTCCTTGGGTAATACTATCTCCTGTTCGTGCTTGAAAGACCTGTGCCCTACCATGGATGAAATGCTCGGGAGCTCATCAAGGCTATCGTGCAGAAGCTGCAAGGCCTGCACATGAACATTGTAAATTCACAAAGTGACATACGATGCATGATTCAAATACCAGCCTACAGCCTTAGCACGATTCTAAAAGCGGAAGCTCGAAGCAAAATGTTGAACCTCCTCATTAAGCTGATGCAAGACTGGCACTGGGTATCTGCTTTAAAATGGTCTAAATATAAGGACATGGGGATTGAAATTGAGATGCGAGTTCTCTGGCCCCAAAGGTGAGAAGACAAGATGACATGTCTGCCTGGCGATTTCTGCGAGACGATGTGCTTTTTGCGTCTCGTTACTTGGCCGTCTTATCCGTAGTGTATATTGCAATCTATATGTTTCTATTCGTTCTCGCACGGTGTGGTCTCGGTCCTTATTATACCACACGGCAAGGGGCATGGTGGGTTTCCTGCATGCTTACCATACCATTTGCTGACGCTGCTGCACAATGCCAAGGAAATCGCTCGCGTCGGAGCCAATCTGGGTGGTGGGACGTAAGTGGGCGTGCATGTGGGCACGGTGGAATCCCTGCGACGTCCCAACGTTCGCAGTAGTTCAAGTGTTCGATGGTTGAGGTCCAGCTGCCTATTGAGGCAACTTTTGCGCCACGGTGCGTGAACAGGAGGGGTTTCCTATGTGCTTGTACTCGATGCCCATGACTCGCTCGGCTCGCTCGATGCATATATATGAGGACACGAACATATCTGTTCTTCATCATTACTGCCAACACCATGACGACCAACCCCTCCAAGCCCGTGCCCTACTCGCTTCCGCCTTTACATCTCCTGCGACCCATCTTAGTCTGCGCCGCCTTGATGGCCCTCTCTGCCCACAAGGGCCTGCTCGCTCCCGGCTCGCTTCCGTACGACAAGTTACTGGTACGCTCGCCCAAAGCCCTCAAAGCTGCCCTGTGGATCCAGACCGCTGTCTTCTGGTTCCTATATGGTGCCCACGCCATTGAGAGCGCCATCTTTGTCAAGAAGCTTAGCGCCTATCGAGTCAGCGTGCTTAGCATTGCCTGGTGGAAATGGATGGCTGAGTGTTTTGTCGGCGGCAAGTTCTGCTTTGAGCACTTTGAAGCCGTCGTGCAAGGAAGGCTGGCCTAGGATCGTGAGCACCTGTTGGCTAAAGCCCACAGAGCGCATATATGTACATTCCGAAACCAAACAGACTGCACCGTTAGTATGCCTTCAGCGCCATTCAGTGGGCACGCCTTACAGTCGCGCAGAAACAAACCCAACTGGTGGATATTTCAATGCAGCCAATTCGTCGCGCCTTACCAGTCCTCGAAGAGCTATAACTTCAACTGAAGATTCTCTTCCTTGACAAACCTGGCCAGCGCCATGCAAATGTACTGCACATGGTGGATGCGATCGCCTTATGGAAGGGCTTCGTAGTGCGTGGTTCTGCTATCCCAGAGAGCCTGCAATGCTCTACCTTGCTATACAGGTGTAACCTACCTTAGCCACAAGTAAATGTACCAAATCGCCAGGAATCCAGTTGATTTTTGTAAGCTTGTAGCCATGGCTCTCGAACCACTCCGTATTTTTCTCCTCGTAGATGAAGAGCTCCATCATCTCCACCACTGGCGGCTTACCCTCATACTCACCTTGCTCTTGTTCCACCGCAAAGTCGTCGAACAGCTTCGAATTTTCCTTTATCAGAGTGGGGCCGCCGTCTTCGTCTTCGTATAGTTAATTAAATAGACCTTGCACACACACTGCATGCCGTTGTGGTGCTCTGACTGGTCGCAATGCGGCCGGGCTCCCTTTAACGTCTTTCTGCTGCGGTAGAGTAATGTCAACACTATGTAATAAACATAGTAGCTTACCCATCTCCTAAAGCTTGCTGAACTCGTTGAGGACCTTGGGTTGTAATAGAACTAAATTCCGAATAATGATAGCTACCTAGTCTCGAGAGCACATTTAATTTCCCTAGTAGACCCTTGAATCTCACCAAAAAGATTAGAGAGATGAGTCTTCATGTCAACGCTGAAATTCTTGGTAGTGTAAGTTGCGTTGTTAATGAGTGGTGAGGCTATCCTGTCTTGCAACTCATCCGAGTAGCATTGTCTTTATTATAACAAACGGCTGTGAGGCTTCATCGCATTTGAACCACTTAGCTTCCGATATAACCAAGTGATTACCTTCGTGTCTTGCATATCGCATCTCGACAGCTCAATACTTCAGGTTCGACTATTTCAAAAAGGTTCCTCTTACATCGAATACCCCAAACTAGGTTACGTATTACCTTGCCCCAATCCACAAACAGTTTCATTTTCTGAATTCTAACGCTTGGTTTTTAATCCAGTAATTCCACCACGGATCTCCCTGCCTGTCCAGAACAGAGTCATACTTCTTCCCCTTATTCCAATTCTGTGCTACCTCTCTTGAACCCTCAACATCAAATCCTCTCTGAACCACTGTTGGTGTATACTCGTCCTTTGCAACTCTAGCGTTTCCTGCCAAAGAATTCGGTAAGGGCTCAACATGCACATACCGCAATTGCCGCTCTATGAAAATGGGGGGTGAGCAGCGCAGGCGTGGGGGATGGCAGACGAATGTCTGCTTAGATGGATTTGGCGCCAATGGACCACTTTGCGTTTTCGAGATCTCAGAAGGCTGTGGGTTATGCCGATGGAACAAATCTTTGATGGCTTCATCCGAAGGGATTCGATCGACACGAGGAGGCGAAGTACATCTGCGTTTACCAGCAAAGAGTGTGATAACTCTCTGCTGATTCGAAGTACGATTCTTATATGAGCTTCCAGAGGAAATTAAACTAGTTCTGTTTCCGGTCTCATTTTCCTCGTGGGTATCAAGTATAGGGTCATGTGCGACTTCTCTGGCTTGCGCCATTTCGAAACTTGCTTTTGACTGCATTTTGTACTCTGAAAAGGAGTGTTTCAAGACGCAGATGTCATCGGATTGTATGGTATTCGACATGACACATGGACAAGAAGAGCTAGGCGATGAAATTAAGGTAGGATCATTCTGTGGACGGGAAGGCTGCCGTGGTCGCTCGAGTCTAGCCTCCGATTTGAACAAACTTGAAAGCTCTAACGGAGCATTGACAGGTCTTTCCATGTCCACGATGGCAGAATTTCGATGTTCAACTCCCGAACGGGTGGCCCAATCTACGCTCCTGCTGGGTTTATGCTGCTTCGGCAGCTGATGTTGAAAGTATGCACGCATGAACTTGAACCAGTAGCGTATACAGCTCAAGCTGGGTGTGTCGAGTGTGTAAAGAGCGAACCGCTGCGTAATTCGTGGGCTTAATAGTGGGAGCTAGGCGACGGCCCAAACGGGGGCGAGAGCGGGAGTGTAAAGTGGACATTGTAGCTACTGGAGAAGAAATGCAGGGAAGATAAGTGCTCGCATTAGAGGAACCTGGTAAGGTAGGGAGGGAAGACAAGAGATTGACGTAAGAGGGTGTGGATAAAATAGATACATAAGGTTAATGAATTAACCAAATAAAGAAAGCGTTAAAGCACAGATGGAAATCTAGTAGATCACGTGATACATGTATGCATTTGTGCGTAATGTGCATGACTGGATTGTTTGCACACCATGCTTTTGCTTGGAAACATTAAAGGGCACATGCCGATGGTATGCTCGAGATATATGGTTGCGGCTTTCTTGACACCAGAGTACACTTCCCTAGTCCGGTGCTGTTACTTCACCACCTTACCGTGATGCGCTATCGGCGCAAATATAGGTCACTATCAGAGCTGTTAGCAAGAGCAGCTGGGAGTTTTCGAAGACGCATTGACATACCATTGTTGCCCCTAACAAAAGCATCACCCCAGCTCCGGATAACCTTACCGTCAGTCCACTCTTTGCAACGTTCCAGGGCGATGTTCATGTAGCCGTCAACAGATTGGAGGTCGCCTGACACAACACGGTCAGACATGGTTAGGGATATATACAAGCATGAGAACAAAAAGGAAGAAATGTTGCGATGGCTCAAAACTGAGAACTGATATACGACGAAATGCTCGGTCTATACAGAAGATGAAACTACAAACTATAACGGTGAATGTGGCTCACCTTTGTATATAATGCCCGAGTTAAGTTTTACTGTGACGGGTGCTCCAATAATCTCACTCAAGAAACCGCTAGGATCTCTGGAATCACCTTGCACCTCGGCCTCTGGGCTGTCGCCGTTGGTAGACATGGACGTTGTATGTTTTAATGCGACTAGCGGTGCCTAAGTGGGTCAGAAAGATATTTGATGATGGACGAAAGATGAAAGAGAGGTTACAACGCCACATACTAATAGCAGAAGTGTCTGGAGAAGGAAGTCGAGGGTCTGGAGAGTGATGCCTGCGATGTTCGAAGTGGGGTGTTTGGTACGTTGAAGATTAAGAGCTAGAGGCCAATGCACGGTCCACGTGACTGCGCGTTGCACTTAAATCCAGCCCACCAGACCTCTTCGGCCCCACACGCAACGGCTTTCCACGCTGGTTTGGCCCCGACAGAAACAGCCACCACCTCATTCTTCTGCCCCATCACCTGCTGCTCTGATGACTGATGCGACGTCTGGTGCGACCGCGCCTCCTAAAAAAAGGTTTGGATTTAAGAAGGCAGCATGGCAGACTGCTCCTACTGAAGGGCAACAAGAGCAGGATATTTTCAGCCATTCAAGCGAATTCCAGAGCATTGTTGCCGAGGAATCGAAGCGCAGGCTGGAAGAAAAGAAGCTGCTGCAAGAGGTCCGGAGGCAGAAGCTCCAAGAGGAACGGAATCCGAAGCGGCGCAGAGTGCCGGCAACGCTGAATGAGGACCCGTTCGGCACCGGCCTTGGGAGCCCAACAGCAAAGGAGAAGGATACGCGGAGTAAAAGGCATGTCTTTTCCTTGGATATACGGTATTACGGACTAATTTGGAACTACAAACAGCAAGACCCCGACATCACCTATTGGCAACACATTGCGACGGGACACGACAAGCAACCCACACCATGCGCTCACAAAGCCGGCCAACAGCTTGTCTGCATTTTCTAGAACATCTGAGGTGATAGATCTCGGCGACACCGATGACGAAGATCAACTTCTCCACAAAGCGTCTCATAGTCAAATCAACCCGATTCCTATACACTACAAATGTGCATCTTCGGAAGAGCCAGAAGAAGTTGATGATCCTGCAATCGCTGCGCTCAAAGCTAAGGCTCGTGCGAAAGCTGCGGCCGAGGCAGGGAAAGGTGAACCGGTTCAGACTATTGCAAGCACCCAAAAACCAGATACAGCCATTGTGCAGCTGTTCATCACATCTGAAATCCCCAATACGAATCCCTTGATTGTCAAAGTCAGGACCGACACAACGCTTGAAAAGCCAAAGGCGGCCTGGTGTACTAAGCAGGGTCTTTCGCCTCAGCTGGTTTTCATGACTTGGAACAGACGACGAATTTATGACAGCACCATGATACAACGGTTGGGTGTTCAGGTGGACGAGCATGGCTTGGTACGTCTGGAAGGAGATCCAAACATCTATGATGAAAGTTATCAACCTAAAATTCACGTGGAAGCTTGGACTGAGGAAGATTTTCAGCGACGTAAAAAGGAAGATGCTCTTGAAGCCGCGGCAAAAAAACAAGCATCTCAGCATCTCCCTACAATACAAGAGCCGGGTCCAACATCTGAGGCAGCCCCTCCGACTGACTCACAAACAATTCGACTATTCCTGAAGGCCAAAGGCAAAGACGAGTTCAAGATCAAAGTGAAGCCGGTGCGTATCAATTAATTGCACTAGGTGTGTCGCTAATGTAACCTAGACCACCGATTTCGGCCATTTGGCTTCAGCTTATAAGAAGACTATGGGTGTGTCAGAGAATCAGCCTATCACGCTCATGTTCGATGGCGAACGCCTTAAGCCCTTTGATACCGTTGCAGATGCCGACATGGCCGACATGGACGCGATTGAGGTTCACTTTAGATGATTGCCACTGCCCCACCATAACGATGGGTAATGCAGAATGTCAAGGGGCTTATGACTTGAACCAGGATTGCCGGTTTCCATACAGTTGAGGCCTCGGTGGTTGGAAGCACGGCGTTACGGCATTTGTACATGTCAAGATACCTGGCTTGGGGTTACGGAGTTGGGTTTTAGGTTATACCTTATGGCAAAAATTAGGTTTCGGCGAAGGGTTTTTGATAGGAAATACCCGTCGGATTTGTATGGTCGTTGGTTGAAAACAAAGTAACCGTTGCTTGCACCCCAGGTTCATAGCCATAGACGTTTAGCGTTTGCGGTTAAGCTTAATTTAAGCCTCCTCACTAGCTGCTCCCTTTACCCCACCACAAAATTTATTGATGCGCAGCTTGCATGCACGCACCATCCGGTCAGCGCAAGTAGCCCTTTGTGTCTAACCCCAATACAAATACGAAGCATATTTCGGTCTCTCGATCCGCCATGAAGCTCTTGACCCTCAACTTCCTTACTTGCGCTATAAAAGCATGCAAAACATCGCCGACCTCCTTCCCGCTACACCCAAAGGATGCCGAGCTGGAGATTGTGGAGACTGACATCAACCTGACATTTTTGCAAAATATCCTACCTCGTTTGATGTGGGAGGAGTTGAGAACCGTTGCGTCGGAGGTGCGTTTCCCAAATTAGTCGTCTATTCCCAGCGCCTTGTGTTGACGAGGAATGCAGTTCGGACTTCCAGACATCGGTGCTACACCACCCACACGCGAGGATCTCGTCATCAACCCACCGTCTATATCAAACATGGTAGAGGGCCATGAGGAGCAGGAAATAGAGTGGGAGCCCAGTCAGACAGCCAAAGATCTGCACCGCGTGCTACTGGAGACGTGCATGAAGAATGGGCAGCTGGTATGCGGGAACTGTGGGCATGAATACAAAGTCATGGAGGGCATTGCGAACTTTTTGCTGCCGGGACATTTGGTATAGAGAGATACCGTGATAGAGAGGCTGCGACATGTGTGGTATGATACCCTTGCTTGAACGAAGCATCAGATGGAGTTTTGGTTCAAAAACTGGAAAAATGGGCTACTCTTCTTGCGTTAGGCTCTACGCTTAGTCTGCGATAAACTCCTTTTATATAGTCAGGCGCACACACCGTAGCGCGCGGAGTATGGTAGGAACATTGGCAGCCACATGAAAATGCATGACTTTTTCGATATTACATAGTATCTATCCCAAAGCCCTGACCCCAACACCATAGAATGCTTACAGTCGCTCATGATCATTTGGTACTTTGCGAGACTCAGGTACCAATAGCCCGATTAATCTGAACCCTTTTATCCTCGCCAGCGCTCAGAATGCCTACTTCTTTATCCCACTTCACTCCGAACACCTTCACGCCCTCGCCATGCCCATGCGACGGCCGACCCTTCGCATTATCTCTTACAATCGTATACACACTCTCACCGACCTGTCCTTCACCCTGCACCTCCGATGGCCTTACACTCCTCACATCCCAAATTTGCGCCGTACCATCGTGCGAACCAGAGAGCAGTCCGTATCCTGAACTTGGGTCAATGTCGAGCGAGACGACGGCGTTTTTGTGACCCCGTAGCGTCATAACGCTGATTTGTGTCGCGGAGGCGCGTGGATCGATAAGCGTGATGTGCCGGGCTGAGGTTCCCGTGGCGAGTAGATTAAGGGATGGGAGGGCGGCAAGAGAAAGAAGAGGATGGCCCGTTGTGCGTGTATCGACGCAAGCTGCGGTCGGAAGGTCCCACGTCTTGAGTGTGTGATCATGGGAGACTGAATATGCGACCGTAGCATCATCTGGTTTAAACGCTACGCTGGAAACAGGGGATGCATGACCGGCAAGTGTAGTTAAGGCCCCGCGTGTAGGAACAATGCGATTAGGCTTTGAGATCTTCTGACGCTTGTTAGACGCAGCGGTTGAGGATGGGAGGAGATTTGACAGTGGTGCTGGGTTCTCCTTCATCTTTGTTGAAAAGAGTGACAGTGTAGTATCCGAGGAGGCTGAAAGTATGCGATTCGAAGAGCTGTGGACGGCAATATCTTCGACGCCCCAACGGTGGTTAAGCAGCTCTACTGTCGGTGTGATCGTTCCTGCATCTTCATCGTACTTATATAAGCGCACAGTATTGTCCAGGCCTGCGGCCGCAATTTGGGTAGCCGATATCCACTTGGCTGTCTTCAAGCTTGTGATACGGCCCCCATTATTTGGTGCCTCGGACGTAGCTAGCACATCGCCGGATGTGTTCCATACTCTGACCAGTCCATCATAACTTGCGCTCAGTATTTTTTCTTGGCCGCCTTGCACATTGCCACCAGACTGCAATCCAGCTGCAGTGGTCGTGGATAGTACATCGACGGCAGAAACCCAATCATCATGCTCGAAGCTGGTTACGCTCAACGGCGGTATCAGTGCGCGCGTGTACTCGATATCCAACGTGGTTTCGGCCGATATGCCGTTCTGCGTGAGAAACTCGTCGATTGTGGTCCGTAGAAACTGGCCATTGATAAGAATATCAAAGGGAATGGATTTGTCTTCAGGCCTCAGAAGGCTGTTTACGAGGGCCGAAAGTTGAGGGCGTTTAAGAGCTAGGTTCGGCTGTCAGTAGCATGCACTGGCAGCCATGCGACCAGCACTCACAAGTCTGAACGAGGAGAGGACCAGCATCTTGAGCGAGCTGAATGCTCGGGTCGCGGGTGCTTAGCCGAACTGGCACTTTAACTTCTGGCTGTCCCTCCATGGCGCTGTCGGATGGGGTGCGGGCTGTGGAGCGGACGTCTCTTGATCTGAAATTTTGGATGGAGCTCGAAAGTTTTTCCAATTGGGTTTAGCGCGGGGATCTACCAATGGCACTTTGATATGAAGCTTAGCCATAGCATTGAAAATGATTACCTATGAGGATGAATGATATAAAGGTACAGCGCCACTTCACGATCCAAACCCACTGCGAGTCTAATGTATATAACTGCTCAACGCTGCATGTGTTGCTGGAGAACTCATACACGCCGACTAGCAGCCGACATCAATGGGCGGTCCTCCTTATATCCGCAATGGCTTTCCTTCTGTAATCACTCTCCGCGAACAAAGCTTTAATCAAGTCCACTACCTCGTCGACATCCATCTCCAGCATTAGACCACCCTCTGTCCAGAGATATTTGATGTCCGCTAGGCTCGAATCCAGGACTTCGCCAAGATATCGGAACTTGAGCCAGTTTGGCGTGTATATAGGTGTCACATCGCGTACCTCGCCTGCATCGTCCTCTGTCTGGAACAACGAGGAGAGGGAAGAAAGCGATATACAGTATCCTCCCAGTTTCTTCGACTCATCCTCGGCAATGTCAGGCATGTCTTCGACGTCGCTTATGAATTTCAACAGGGCTGTGGATATAAGGGAACCAACGGACTGGAGAAGGACTGATTGTGAGAGCACTGGTTTCCACTGGTTTCTTACTTCGGTAACACGGTCAATTGTCATGGCAATGGCGTTGTCACACTCCGCCGCATAGGGCATCTTAGTGCAGCCTGAAAAGCCCTGCGCAGCGTCAAGATGGTCTCGGATAATAGTTCTCTGCGACTCCATTTCCCGTCCATAAGCTCGCTTCCCAAAGCCATCGATGGATTTGATGTCATTTTCTAGCCTCGGTCTCAGGCGAATGGACGCCTTTAGGTGCTCTGGCAAACTTGAATGAGCATCCTTCTCCTTTTGCTCTTCTATGAACTTTTGTAAGCGGTCGGAGAGCCGCATGCAGTCGTTATATATTAGCATGTTTGCAGCAGGATCTCTAGAGTAGTGCGCTGCCGCTGTTGCTCGGTACATGGCTAATAGCAGGCTGGGGATTGCGAAAAGGCCTCCACTGGCAGGTGCAATAGTTGAGTTAACGAGTTTAGGTGAATTGAGAATACCGACATCTGTGACAACCTGTAAGATGATCTCTATGATAGAATCTGGGATAGCCGTGACTGTATATGACTCCCTCAGGGTGACCTCCCTGGTCTCATTGGTCTTTTCAAGCATATCAGCCTTCCCACTCAGCTTGGGCTGCTCTGCAGATTCGAGTGTCGGTTGTGACGCTGCGACTTTTGACTCTTCTTCGTCGCCCCAGTCCGCTCCCCAGTCCTCGGCATCTTCTTCAGGCTGTGCCTCTGACCCCGGGCCCCTCTTTGGTCGCTCTTCAATATCGTCTTCATCGATACCCCAAGCGCTCATATCCTCCTCTTCGGCAGGCTTGGCCTGAAATTCCTCTTCTTCCTGGAAAGACTTCTGATCCGGTGCATCTCCCTCGCCCCAATCCGCTTCCCAATCTTCTTGCTGATCCTCTGAGGCCTCGTGGCCACTTAGCATAGCGTCTCCTCTAGATAACACTCGCGTTTCGACTCTTTCCACAACTTTCTTTTCTCGCACTCGCCTAGGAAACAGACGCTGGACTCGAGCGATAGCGACTTCTTTCTGACGCGAGAGCCAAGATTCGGCAGACTTGTCGACCCATTCCGTCAGCTGCTGCTGTCCAGACCACGTGAGCTCATCGAAATACTCAACAAGCCCCAGGACAAGGGACAAGGTCTCCTGGAAATCTGGAATCCCTTCAGTGGTTATTGGTACTGCAGGCAGTAACCAATTGGAGATCAAACGGCTGGCAATGGTGGGGACAAGCCTCCCAGATAGTGGTATTGCAACGTCAGGCGGGAGGCGTGTGCTCAAGTACTCGGCAATGGCCTGTATATCCTCCAAGGCGGCTTTCACGCTTGTGTCGCTGATCTGACCCACAATTTGGATGTCGTCGCCTTGGATCGCTAACGCAGAAACAACGTGATTGATGCTACTAGCCAGTCTCGGCTGGGCAATGACATTATCGAAGTCACGACTCAGTCGTCCGATAAAGCCGTCGAGCAGACCCAGCTTTGCCAAGGCTTCGACAATAGTTCCCAGATTGATGGCAGATTCTCGGTCAACCTCCTCTCGCAAGGTAATCTTTTGCTCCAACGAATTGACTAGAATTAGACTGTTCCAGGTTTCCGTGACATGCTCCACCATGGCTGATCTTAGCTGATCAGACTTAGCTTTGAGAAGACCAATAACTCTGGTTTCCTGGAATGGCCCCAGTCTGTTAAATGCTCCATCGGCATCTTCCAGTCTATTCAGCGCATGCATGATGTGACCGTGCACGGCAGCGTCCTGAGCTGATTCAAGCAGAGTGGAAATGTCCTGCAGCTGCTCCACCACGCCCACGAGGCTCTCATTGTACGCAATTTCGGAATGCAGGAAGCTGACCTTGGACGCAGCATCTTGGACCTTCTCAGTCTTTTCTTTTCCCAGCTGGGCCTGCTGCACAATGTCCTTTGCAGTCTCCTTGGAATGTTTGATGTCAGTCTGCAGCTTGCGAGCTTGTGCTATCCATCCATCAACATCTGTTGCCGCCTCACGCGAAACCTGGCGTATCTGGTTCTTGATTTACAGTCAATCAGCACACAAACAGGCTCGGCGAAGGTGGGCCGTTCGAACCTTGGTGTCGTCTCGTGCCCGGTCAACAAGGCTTATGAAGTGCGAGAGGGAGGCAGATGAAACAGGTGTAGAAGCTACATGTTCGGAGTGTGGAAACGATCCGTGCTCAACAGACTGGAGGAGGGCGTCTCCGAGTTCTTGGTCTGAGACGTGCGAGGTCATTGCAGCTGCGAAGGTGTCAATTTTACGTCTTCATCCGGGGCTGACAGTCGGAGACAGAAAAGGGGGAGGGGGAGTAGGGAGAATGAGAAGGGAGCGCTGGAGAGCTCCATTGCGTGTGGCTCGTGCGCCTGGGCTTGCATCAGCCCTATGAATTTACAATCGCACACTAGGACCCCGCCATGCCCTGAGCCTGCCCCGCTTGAACGCCCACGAATGCCGGCACGACCTTCGCATCCAGGCCGATTGGGCGCCATCGTCTACGTTGATTCCTCTCCCTAGAGATCAACACTTGTTCCGTCATATCTCCCTGTTTGCCTTTTGCGTGAGCCGAGCCTCAGCTCCCGCGGTATTTGGGCCCGTCTACGTCGACTGACTTGCAACACTCAGCGCAGACTGCATCCTAGAAGGCTTGTTTTCCGAGTCGTCAAATCGCTGGTGAGTAACCGCGTCGCAATTCTCTACCTTGGTTTCCTCGCATATGACACTTAGCCACGTATGAAAGGTCCCTTGTGTCGCTTTTGTATCGCATGGCTCGTCCAAGTTTGCCATGCGCTTCGCCCATGCCGCACTGTGCTTTGTCATTCGCGCGACTGTTCCACCACCGTGTTCCTCGACTGCTCTTGGCACAACTATTGAGGGCATGCTGACAGAGTACAATGATAGCACGCATCCGGCAGCTTCACACAAAGCAGCTTCGTTGCACAGAGCATCGGTGCAAACTCAGGCCTTCAGCCCTGCTAAAGACTATCTGCACTACCACGCCGACAACCTCTGCCGGCAGCCTTTTCTTTTCGAAAGCATGGGCTCCGTGGAACATCAAACCAAGTTCAAGAAAATACAAAATTTCAAGGCTGACTACACTGAAGCCCAGTTCACTCAGTATGAGTCTCAGCGGACTGGCATGAACGTCGTAGTCGTCGATCGAAAAGGGCCAAAGATTTATGGCTACTTTGCTTTGGCGACTGAGATTCACGATGATTCTGGGGCTCCGCATACGCTTGAACATCTCTGCTTCATGGGTTCGCGCAAGTATCCTTTCAAGGGAGTTTTAGACAAACTCTCAACTCGTGCTTATTCAGACACAAATGCTTGGACTGATGTTGACGAGACGGTCTACACGTTGACTACAGCTGGTTGGGAAGGTTTTGCGCAGATTCTGCCCATCTACCTGGATCATCTCGTTGTACCTACGCTAACGGATGAAGGATGCTATACAGAAGTGCATCATATTGATGGCAGCGGACATGACGCCGGCGTCGTATATTCCGAGATGCAAGGTCGCCAAAACCTTCAAGACGATCTCATGGAACTTCAAATGCGCCGCCTCATCTACCCAGAAGGCTACGGATTTCGTTACGAAACAGGAGGCAGGGTGGAAGCGCTTCGCGTTCTGACAGCCGAGAGGATTCGACAATTTCATCGCGCCATGTACCAGCCGAAAAACCTCCGCCTTGTCCTCATCGGCGAAGTCGACCATGCGAACTTGTTGGAGATTTTGGATAAGTTCGAGGATGAAATTGGCGATGACGTACCAAGTTACAACGAACCATTCACGCGGCCTTGGTCTAATTCCACGCTCACATCCGGGCTTACTAAGACGACTGTAGATATAGTGGAGTTTCCCGAGGAAGATGAATCCACTGGTGAAATTCAGATTGGCCTCGTCGGGCCAGAGTCAATCAATGAAAAGCTTGAAACGGCTCTCAACACGATTCTCATGTATCTTGCTGGATCTTCAGTCTCTATCCTTGTGAATACGCTTGTGGAGAAGGAACACCTTGCTAGTACGGTCTACTTCTACGTCCGGAGTTTCTCGCAGCAATTCATAAACTTCGTTCTTACCAGTGTGGCCACCGAGAAGCTTGCCGTTGCTGAAAAGCGTTTCTGGGAAGTTCTCAAAGATCACGCTTCTAAACCCTTGGATATGGAGTATGTAAGAGATTGCTTACGTCGCTTCAAGCGTCAAATACGATTCATTTCAGAGGTTGGGAACGATGAGTACAAAACCCCCATCATCAAGGACCATTCCTACGGTCCGCGTGACGGATCCAAGCTGAGGGAAGCTATGGAGTCTTTGCACGTGTTTGATGAATTGGAAGAATGGACTGAAGCTGACTGGCGTGGGTTTCTCAAGAAGTGGATCTCGGATGCTCACCACGTTTCAATACTCGGAAAGCCTTCGATTTCTTTATCGGATAAGATCAAAGCAGATGAGGTTGCTCGTGTGAAAGCGCAGCAGGATCGGTTAGGCGAGGCCGGTCTCAAAGAAAAAGCTGAGAAGCTCGAGAAGGCAAAAGCGGAGAACGACAAACCTATACCGCGCGAGATGATGGAAATGCTGAAGGTTCCAGGCACAGAATCGATCCATTTCTTTGAGACCACCACGGCACGGTCCGGCCTCGCCAAGAAGCTAGGTGCTCTGGACAACATGATTCAGTTAATCATTGATAAGGATGAAAATGGCCTTCCCCTCTTCATTCACTTCGAATCCATCCCAACGTCATTTGTTCACTTTGGCTTGGCTCTCGGTACCGGGGCTGTGCCTACGGAGCTCAAGCCGCTACTTGGAATTTATCTTACGAATTTCTTCACCACACCTATTGTGAGGAATGGAAAACGCATTGAATTTGAACAAGTCATCACCGAACTTGAGAAAGATACGATTGAGTACAGTCTTGATCGAGGCACCGACATTGGCAACTCGGAAATGGTATATGTACATTTCGTTGCCGAAGCAGAGAAGTTTCCGGATGTCGTCCAGTGGCTCGCCGATCTACTCGTAAACTCAGTTTTTGACACGGAGCGCTTAATCGCGGCAGTCAAGAAGATGCTTGCAGATGTACCAGATGAAAAGCGAGATGGCAACAGCATGTCTTTTGCTGTGGACCGCATGATCCACTACAAAGAGGGATCCTCGGTTCGCGCGACGAATACGCTCGTCAAAGCTCTGTACTTGAAGCGCACGTTAAAATTACTCAAGAAAGAACCACAAAAAGTCATCGAGAAACTTGAGTCCCTTCGTAAGCACCTTGTCACCTTCTCCAACCTACGGATTCTTGCGATCGCCAACTTCAACACCCTTCCTCATCCTGTATCAACGTTCAAAATTCTCACCGATGCCATCCCGCCCGGCTCGGAACCTACCGTCAACCCAGTTGACGATCGCAAAGGCCTGCTGTCGGACATTGGCAAAAATCCAGGCGGTGTGGCCTACATCATTCCAATGCCCATAGACTCATCCTTTGCAGTGTTCACTTCCAAAGGTCCGGACTCGTACACTAGTCCACAACTGCCTGCTCTTATGGTTGCCCTCGCCTATCTCGACGCCGTGGAAGGTCCCATGTGGCAGGACATCCGTGGTACTGGTCTTGCCTATGGTGCCAATTTCCAGCGTGACGTCGAGGCCGGTCTTCTAAAGTTCCGGGTGTATAAATCACCCAATGCGTACAGCGCATACGTTAAAGCACATACAGTGATTGAGGAGTATGGCAATGGTACGCGAAAGTTTGACAAACTGGCGTTGGAAGGCGCAATCTCTAGCATCGTCCGCGAGTTTGTGGATGACAAGGCCACTATTGTGGACGCGGCGAGAGGAAGCTTCACCGATCTCGTGGTTCGCGGTGTCGGCAAGGATTGGAGTGAGTGGGTGCTTAGCCAGGTCAGAGATGTGACGGAAAAGGACGTAAGAGACATGCTAAACGAAGTCGTTGCTAACGTCTTCGATCCGAAGAAGGCCGACATGGTCATCACATGCGGTGGGACGATGGTTGAGGTATGTGGCAATGACGACGTATTCGGAACGATTACTGACAGTCAACACAGGACCTCCGGAAGAGTTTTGAGGCCAAGGGATTCAAGATTCAAGTCAAACAATTAGCAGATTTCCAGGAGGCGTATGGTTTGGAAGCTGGTGAGGACGATGAAGAAGAGTCTGACGGAGACGAGGATGACGAAGAGTATAGCGATGGTGGGGAAGAGGCAGAGGAGTGATGGCCTGAATGAGAGAAGAGGGATCCAGAGCGATTGCCAACGAACAAACCTATAACATAGTGCTAAAGTGCATGAACAAGCCGTTCCGGCACAGTCAGATGGGTCATAGAATACCGACAGGAAGCATGGTGCTGCATTTCCCTCAATAGGTAGAGTACACTGTAGCTACGAACACAGCACCCGGCAAATTGTAGGACTACCTAGGCCTGAATGGCAGTGGCCCAACGATGTCGATGTCGATGATGATGGTGATGGAACCCATGCCGAGATGGCCCGAAGGAGAAGCACTGGCCACGTTACTTTGCAGGACATCTGATTGGCTGCCCAGGCTTTGCCCGAGGTCTTCCAACAATGATGAGGCACAATCACTGCAAAGCTGCCGTCGGCTCGCCATTCGCCCTCGCCCTCGCCTTGCACACGACCTTCCGCAACCTCCTCCACCCGCAATGGCCTCCGCCCGCACTCTCGCCCGTCTGGCTTCGACGCGGACAGGTATGCATCAATCCTCGCTTGCCCTGTCTTTGCAATTGGACTCCCACTGATGCCTCCCCGCCGCAGCCGTCCGCCCTATCGTCTTCGCTCGCACCTTTGCCTCCGTCACCGATACCGCCGCCCGCGAGCCCATTTCCAAGGTCGGAGAGAAGATTGTTCCCGATGCAGCTCGGTCGCCCATCCCAGAGAGCAAGACATCGACCATCAAGGAACCCGTTCCGACCAAGGACGCAAAGATCAAGACCTTCCACATCTACCGATGGAATCCTGACGAGCCCACGTCGAAGCCGCGCATGCAGTCCTACACCCTGGATTTGAACAAGACTGGCCCAATGATGTTGGATGCTCTCATCCGGATCAAGAACGAGATTGACCCAACCCTTACGTTCCGAAGGAGCTGCCGTGAGGGCATCTGCGGCAGTTGCGCCATGAACATCGACGGCGTCAACACGTTAGCCTGTTTATGTATGTTGAGCGTAGCATGGCATCGTGGGACTGAGGCTAATTGGACCTTGCAGGCCGCATCCCCACCGACACCGCTAAGGAATCGCGCATCTACCCGCTTCCCCACATGTACATTGTTAAGGACCTGGTTCCGGACATGACGCTCTTCTATAAGCAGTACCGTTCTGTCAAGCCGTACCTTCAGCGCACGACTCCTGCCCCAGACGTATGCTGCTACCACTCGCTTTGCCTAAGGCGTCGCTGACATGATGTAGGGTCGCGAATACCGCCAGTCTAAAGAAGACCGGAAGAAGCTTGACGGCCTGTACGAGTGCATTCTCTGCGCTTGCTGTTCGACTTCATGCCCGTCGTACTGGTGGAACCAGGAGGAGTACCTCGGCCCGGCCGTGCTCCTCCAGTCGTACCGCTGGATTGCCGACTCGCGAGACGAGAAGAAGGCGGAGCGCCAGGACGCGCTCAACAACAGCATGAGCCTGTACCGTTGCCACACTATTCTAAACTGCTCGAGAACATGCCCTAAAGGCCTCAACCCTGCTTTGGCCATTGCCGAGATCAAGAAGAGCATGGCCTTCACATAAAGTCGGCAACAGTCGACCGTTGGTAAGACGCATTGGGTTGGCTTGCCTCGGCTCTAAAGATGTACCTTTTTTTCTGTCATTTGGCCGTGTACATGGGTCGTTGGAGTGTGTTCGCGTTGTATTTGTGAGAAATGTATGCGAATCAGTAGATTGAAAATTATGCTTCGCTGTGCTGGGCCATCGAGACGCCGGACAGATGCGTGCGTGCCTTGTTCGCATGGGAAAACATCACCCCTGCGCATCATTCCCATGGCCTCGCATCGCCGCTTCATGTTGCCCGCGGCTGACTAGATGTGGCGCTATTGCCGTTTCATGCAACAACTACCTAGCCTCCGCCTCTTCCAAGCACTCGCACTCGCGCTCGCACCTTGGCACCCAAACCACCCCAGCTTCCACTCTGCCATACTGCTCATGGAGCCGTCACACCAAAAGAGAGTGTCGAAAGCTTGTGATGCCTGTAAGCTTCGCAAGGTGAAGTGCAACGGTCAAGAGCGATGCCAGCAGTGCAGTCACCTTGGCTTGAGGTGCATCTATTCAGCCTCGAGCAAAGCCAGGTCGCAGGGGAAAAGAGGCCGCATCATCAGCGAATACAAGAACAAGACCTCGAGTTCGAATATCGTATCTCCACCTATACTCCCGGCCGTCCCAGGCCAGCCAGCTCCGTCCACGCCCTATGCGGTCCTGCCATTTGCTACCGAATCCGATGATGGTAAGTAGTGCCTCTGGCTCTCCTGACTTCGGCAAGTAGCGCAGTCATGGTGGTGGCGGGAACTTGCCCTTCTCTCCTACTGATCCATCCTTAGGAATCTCGCCCGTGGTGTCGGGATTTCAATACGACAAGGCATTTTTCCTTGATCTGATCCCTGACTACATGGAGGGCGTGTATCCGGTGCAGCCTGTCATACCGGAAGCTGAGCTCCAGGATTACATTCGCATCATGGATACGGACCAAGAGGTACGGTGCTTTGTGTGCACATTTGGCGCATGCACATTAAATCTCACTCGCACTGGGAATAAACGTACAGAAGAAGTTCTCCAAAATATTGAGGGTCTGATGAATTATGCCATTGCCAACACAAAGCCACCGTACAAAAACTTTCACTCATCCGTCATGAGGGCAATGCAGTCCATGTTTATCCACAATTGTCTCATGAGCATGTCGTGCAAGGGTATGTTCGTTCTTTCCTTCCTCGTCTTATCCCACTTACACCATCATTCAAATGTATCATTGATCTTTCTTTACTTCACCTCTTTGTTTCTCACTCAACCACCATGGATTCCAATTTGGAGTATGGCCTACTCGACCTGTCCGATGTAGCATCTAACCTGGACGATGAGGTGCCTACCGACCTTAGAAAGAGCAGGCTGGGGAAGCTTGCATTCAGACTGGCGACTCTAGGTGCGCTTAAACGGCTCCGGAACCCCGACTTCAGTATCCTGTTTAAATATCGTGACGCCTATACCACGGTCGCTGCTCTAGCCCCCTTAACTCTTGCGCCTGGACTCTCTGATCTGCTTCATTTCCCCAGCCCGCCTTCCTTGGAATATTTCAAGACATTGCCGTAGCTTGGAAAAGAGTTAGTGTGGGTTGTCTATGCGGTGGCAATCCAAAAGAATCGCCGCCTACACAAGCTGTATATCGGCTGTGGTAGAGATAGGGACTATGTAAGCGATTCTTCTACGAAGTCTGCGACCCGGCCCTCACTAGTACCTAGGTACTTGCACTCCGCCTAATAATCGGACAGTATAAGAACCGTATTGCTGGCATGCTGAAAGCATTGCTATCTCGAAAATCTTGGGTAGCTAATGCAAGCAGGATGTAGATTGTACTAGATAAGAGCTTCTATTATGAACTCTGCTATAAGGCCTTCCGAACTACCTGCTATTTAAAGCGACAATCTAAGTACTAATGTTTACAAGAAATATGCCGGAGGCCAGACTGAAGGACCTACGTAGGCTATACATCTCTGGACATCCCTGTATATATCTTACACTTTGGTTTTCATGTTTGTAATATCTAACCTATCTTGGTCTGATATTTCTTCACTATCATTCACACATTTGATGATTTTACTGACTAAAACTTTTAGCATCAGCGTTTTACTACATGCGTGACTCTATCACTGCCGTGCAGCTGCTGAGAATCGACAACACCGATACCATGGCACAATTACCACCCCCAGAAAGGTCCAGAAGACAGCGTTTATATTGGCAAGCGTTTATTCATGAAAGATTTCTCGCCATTCTCGATTATCGCAACGCCATATTACCGCCTCTTTATACTCTGCCAGAGGACGACCCGACAATACCCATACAGGTACATGAGGGCTTCAATCAGATCATCAAATTGTTCCGCTTGCTGGATCCCGAATTTCTCAAGAACTGGCTTGGGAGTCAAGGCGGTAACGTCACTTGCACGTGGATCGAAGAAAAGTCACGCGAGTTAGAAGGTGACGAGGAGAGCAATGCCCTCGAACTCGCTAAACTATCAACGGTAAGTTAGACGGTGCTAATACCGTGTAAAGCATTGCTTTCCTGCTTGAATTATGATGCTAATCCTTCTGCTTCCCACTCAGATGCAACGTGCTGACCTCGCAATCACCCGTGAATGGCTTCGAACGCTAATCTGGCGACTGGCCATGAGTGAAACCTTGCTGTCGTCTCGTTCTTCCAAAGAATGCCTTTCGCTTCTGTTCCCTGTCCGATTGTCGCAAAACCTTCGCCAACAAGTCACCAGCATGTCACGCCAGGATATCGAGGTCCATGGAAGCAGCATTGTTCAAAAGCTTTTTGAGATAACAGACACCATATCAGATGTTTTGATCCACGTCCCTGCCGCTACCTTGGAGGAGACCTCACATCGCATTGATGATCTCTTGTTCATCCTGGACTTTGTGCTCCAGTTTCCAACGCTTGATGAGACACGCCGCGGTATCCTTCTCGAGAAGCTGGAGAGATTGCAAGGTCTCTTCCCCGAAGTGGTCAGCACTATGAGCTCGCCTAACTTACCAATTGATCTTCAGTCACCCACTAACGATCCCTGGTATCAGGTTGCACAGTCAAAGATTGGCCCTGATACGAACTCAGAAACGGCTGATGTTGAGGAGTTGGCTCCAATGTCGTATGTTGATGAGCCAAGGCTTCACCCGACGCGGACCCAGCAAGCAACCTGGAATCACATCTCAAGACGTTTATCAATGGCTCATTTCTCTACTAATTGAGCCTTCGTCTTTTCCAAAAACCAGATTGAACATGCATCATCTACCTTCAATTGGAGGGGCCCTTAGGTACGCAGGGGGACCATATACGTCGACTGAACATCTACCCATTTATAGCATATATTCTTCAACTTAACATTGGCTGGCCGACAGGACTGTTATTTTCATGTGGTATCCAGGGGACCAATGTTCGCTTCGAAGCTACCCCCACAGTGTGGGTGAAGTGGAGCGCTAGAATTTCAGTGTTGATCTCACCATTATTAAAGTGACGTCCCCGCCAGTTCCTTTGCCATGCAGCTTCCTCTATTTTCAAGGAATTGGAAAGTTCAAGTGTTGGATGATAATGAATAAAGTTAAGTGTATTTGCAAACAAGTAATGGACATGTATCTATATACACACTTGCATTCAATCGGTTCTTAAAGATTCTTCGAGCCCTTAGTTCATGTTCTTGGAGCTGATTTCCTCGAGATGTGCCACCTCCTTTTCGCCGTCAAGCTTTTCATCCAACGAAGCGTCACTGTCGAATTCCTCCACCACGGTTTCACTAAACTTCCTCGCAGAGATGCGACGCTCAAACAGAATGTCGAGCTCGCCATAGGTACGGCCCTTGGGCTCGGGTAAACGAAAATAAGTCCAGACGAGGCAAAGAAAGCAAGTGCCTGCCCAGAAGAAGGCAGACTTGGCTCCCCAATGCCAGGCACTTGGGTTAAGCATACGAGGTGTCATGACGTTGCCAATGATAGAGCCGATGTTATAGAAGTTCCTGGCTAACACAACTGTCTTTTGGCGAAGTCGGGTGGATGGAATCTCAGCGACCAGGCAATAGCAGACGGGCCCAACGCTGCTGTCGTATACAAAGGTAAAGATGAGAAGCATGGCGCCAACAGCCCACTCTACTGAAGAATTGCCCTCTGGGACGATACCAAGGAAACCGATGATGAGGAGCAAAGCCAGCATGATGATCAGGCCCCAGACATAGAGAGATCGTCGGCCCACTCGCGGCATCAGCCACCAGGAGACGAATACGCCAACAGCACCGATGGCATACTGGCCCAAACTCATGCTGAAAGCATTAGAAGTATCCAAACCGGCATTTTCAAAGAAGTAGGTCGAGAATCCCATAAAGGAGCTTCCGCACCAGGCTTGGGTGAACCAGGTCATGGCAGCAATTTCCGTTCGACGCAGATCGGTCCCTTTGAAGCAGTCCCAATAAGAAGTTCCGGAGCTGATTGCCTTCTCCAACTCGTTCGTGTGCTTGTACATGGCAACCGTCTCGTCAGCATTGAAGTCTGGGTTCCTCTCGGGTGAAGCAAGGCGCAACACCATTTTTTTGGCGTCCTCATACCGTTCCTTGCGTACCAGCCACCACGGTGACTCTGGGGCAAATGCAATGCCGATTATTAGGGGAACCGGGTACACCCACTGAATAGCATATGGGATGCGGTAGGCCCACTGATCGTTGCGCTCGGAAATACCCTTCAGAACGCCGGAGGCGATGAACTGTCCCATGACCCAGCAGAGATTGACATAGGTGGTAAGGATCGGCCGAAGAGGAACGGGGGTAACTTCGGCGGCGTACGTGGTGGTAAGAGTCTGAAAGACACCCCAGGGAATGCCTACGAGGATCAAACCGACGAGCAGCATCTCCAGGTTCTGGACGAAAAAGAGGATGAAGATCAAGGCTGCGACGGCAGCCAGAGCACCAATCATCGTCTTCTTGAAGCCATAGCGTTCGGCGATCCAACCGTTGATCATCAAGCCCAGAATTTCTCCTACGTAGGCACCATTCGTAAGACCGGCTTGCCAGGCTGCTGTGACCTGGTACGTGCCATCCGGAAGGCGAACACCGAATCTTTGCTTGAAGGCAGGGACGGCCTGAAGGTTGGCGATGAGATTGATGTCGTAGCCCTCCATGATAATGGCACCGCTCAGCAGAACGGACCATGCGATGGCCTTGGGATAGAGGCGAATGCCCTCCATCAGAGTCATCTTTTGCTCGGCCTTGGTCGCTTTGGTAGCGTCCTCGGTCAGCTGAGCAATGTCAGCATTGTTGAGCGACATGCGACGCTGGTGCTCATTGTCGACGGTGATGCTGGCTCGGCGTGACATAGTTTCGCGATATCTGTGAACGAGGGATGCAACGAAGAGACAAACGTATCACCGGGGCTCCAGGCCTCTCTGCGGCGTCGATGGGATGCTGGGACTGGCCTGGTGGAGCAAAGTCCTGGTGCTCGAGCTTGGTATCCTCCACCACGGCGGGTTTTCAAGTTGTTCTTATACAAGAACTGCTGTGGTACGTCCCACCACGGGCGAGATGCCAAGAGGTGCGAGATCCCGGTGGGGTATGGTCCAGGGCTGGTGCACGGTGACGCCTCGGGCACAACAATCGAAATCCTGGTCTGGAGACTGGATCTGGGGTAGCAAGCGGAGGCGGCCCAAGGCCTGGATCCTGGATTCTCCGGTAGAAAGCACTGGCGCATCGTCGGTCCGGCATAGGACGCCATGTACAGTTTGGCGGAGGCTGGTCACATGCCCCCCGCGCCCTTGTTGCGCCTGGCACGGAGCACCCCAGGCCCGCCCGAGATTCCTCACGAGCGGTAAGGCGTCATTTGCCCAAGGTCGGACCGAACAACGTTCATGCACTCCATCAGCCGTCCGTTGGAGCTTTGGGCCCTGGGGAAGCGGGGACGATGCACGCACTCCCTGTGCTTCCCCGTGGAGATCCGCCACCACGAGTCAGCCTCTGGTCGGCCGACTACTGGCAAATCGGACGCGTTGCCCGCCGCATCGCGACGATGCCACATGTTTATCAACAATCGATCTACCCACGCCGTGTCCGCGTGGTTGGATGGCGAGCTCCACCTGCTCCACCGCTGCATCGGTAGCTGGGGAGTTATAAGGGTTCAAGCCGTTCCACAGCAAGCCACTTCATGTATTGATCCTTCTCCTCCTGGTCCTGCACGGCATCCTGGAGCAAGCCTTCTATATCTCAACCAAACATGACCGTCTCCGAACGCAAGTGGTGGAAAGATGGCGTCGTCTATCAAATTTACCCCGCAAGCTTCAAGGACTCCAATGGTGACGGTATTGGCGACTTGAACGGCATTCTTTCCGAGTTGGACTACATTCGCTCTATTGGCGTTGACACCATATGGATCTGTCCCATGTACGACTCGCCGCAGGTGGACATGGGATACGATATTTCAGACTACGAGAACGTCTATCCACCATATGGAACCGTGCAGGACATGGAAAAGCTTATTGCTGAGACACATGCGCGCGGGATGCGCATCATCCTCGACCTTGTAGTCAACCACACTTCAGACCAGGTACCTGCCCCCCCAAAGCTGCCACGCCCATTGATCCCCCCTGACCGCCATAGCACGCCTGGTTCAAGGAATCGCGCTCCTCCAAATCGAACCCAAAGCGCGACTGGTACATCTGGCGCCCCGCCCGCTATGTTGACGGCAAGCGCCTCCCTCCCAACAACTGGCTCGGTAACTTCGGCGGCTCCGTGTGGCAATGGGATCCTCAGACGGAAGAATACTATCTCCATCTCTTCTGCCCCGAGCAGCCTGATCTCAATTGGGAGAATCCGGAAACCCGTGCGGCCATCTACAAGTCTGCTATGGAGTTTTGGCTCGAGCGC
>Ga0247757_10000274_pt1 | contig 43375 bp, 36 predicted proteins | sample UWRJL126311R4_FD_180929 | JGI IMG/M metagenome (GOLD analysis project Ga0247757, IMG submission 180929) | Plant litter microbial communities from Arlington Agricultural Research Station in Wisconsin, United States - UWRJ-L126-311R-4 | ecosystem: Environmental > Terrestrial > Plant litter >... | reverse complement strand
GGCCACGTCCGCAGCCTACCGCCGGGTGGTGACGGCGAGCACCGCGTCGGCGAGTTCGGGCCGGCACACGATCAGGTCAGGCAGCTTCGAGTCGCGCTGGTTGTAGACCAGCGGCGACCCGTCGATGCGCGAGGTGTGCAGTCCGGCGGCGCGGGCCACCGCGACCGGAGCCGCGGAATCCCACTCGTACTGCCCGCCCGCGTGCACGTAGGCATCGGAGAGGCCCTGCACGACGGACGCGACTTTGGCTCCCGCCGAACCCATCTCGACCAGGGTGCCGCCGAGGGCGTCCTTGACCGCCAGCGCGACGGCCGGCGGCCGGGTACGCGAGACGACGACGCGCGGCGCGACGGGCGAGGCGGGCGGCGCGGGCACCGTCGGGGTCGCGAGCGTCACGTTCTGTGCGGGCAGCGCCACCGCACCCGCGACCAGCTCACCGGATTCCCACAATGCCACGTGCACCGCCCAGTCGGTGCGGCCGAGCTCGGAGAACTCGCGGGTGCCGTCGAGCGGGTCGACGATCCACACCCGGGTGGCGGCCAGCCGCACCGGATCGTCCACCCCCTCCTCGGACAGCACCGCGTCCTGAGGCCGGGCCGCCGCCAACGCCTCCACCAGGAAGTCGTGAGACCGCTTGTCGCCGGCCGCTTTACGGTCCTCGGCGTCGGCATCGGCGAACTCGGCGCGGACGTCGAGCAACAGCGCGCCCGCCTCGGTGGCCAGCCGCGCGGCCAATGCGTGATCTGTCTCGGTCACGGCCTGCTCTCCAACAATTCGATGACCCGGTCGGCCAGCACGTCCAGAGGCGCCTCGGGCGTCAACTGCAGATCCGGATCCTTGGGGCGTTGATAGGGGCTGTCGATCCCGGTGAAATGCGTGATCTCACCGGCGCGGGCCTTGGCATAGAGCCCCTTGGGGTCCCGGCGCTCGCAGTCGGCCAGCGGCGTGTCCATGAACACCTCGAAGAAGTCCAGGCCGGCCGCGTTGGTGACCCCGCGTGCCAGCGCCCGGTGCTCCTCGAGGGGGCTGATCGCAGGCACCAGCACCACCTGACCGGATTCGGCGAGGATCGCCGCCACATGGGCCAGCCGGCGCTGGTTCTCCGCGCGATCGGCCATCGAGAAGCCGAGGTCGGCGTTGAGACCGTGACGCAGGTTGTCACCATCCAGAACGTATGCGGGAACGCCCTTTTCGAGCAGCTTCTGCTCCACCAGCATCGCCACCGACGACTTACCGGACCCCGACAGGCCGGTGAACCACACCGTCCGGCCCCGGGACAACCGGTCCTCGGCGGTGCACAGCGACTGGTGGCGCACCGTGTTGGGGCTCGCCGTCCGCGCCGTCACATACGGCAGGATCATGCCCGCCGCGACGGTCCCGTTGGTGTTCGGGTCGATCAGGATGAACGACCCCGTCGCGGCGTTGCGGCTGTACTCGTCGAGCAGCAGCGGCACCTGGCTGCGCAACGACACCCGGCCGAGCTCATTGAGTTTCAGTGCGGTGGCGGTCTTGTCGCGGTGCAGCGTGTTCACGTCGAGCCGGTAGTCGAGCGCAGTGACCCGCACCCGCGTGGTCCTGGTGGTGTGCTTGATCAGGTAGTCGCGACCCGGTTCGAGCGATTCCTCGTCGGCCATCCAGCACACGGTGGCGTCGAATTCCTGGGTGACCCGGGGCTGGTTGTTGGGCCGGGCGATGAGGTCACCGCGCGAGATGTCGATGTCGTCGGCCAGGCTGACCGACACCGCCATCGGCGGAAACGCTTCCTGCACAGGGCCACCGGGGCCTTCGATCGCCGTGATGCGCGAGGTCTTGCCGGTGGGCAGCACCACCACCTCGTCACCGGGGCGCAGCACGCCGCTGGCCACGGTGCCCGCATAGCTGCGGTGGTCGGCGTGCTCGCGGGTCTGCGGCCGGATCACGTACTGCACCGGGAAACGGACGTCGACGAGGTTGCGGTCTCCGGCGATGTAGACGTCTTCGAGGTGACTCAGCAGGGCTGGACCCTCGTACCACGGTGTGACAGCGGATTTGGTGACGACGTTGTCGCCGGTGAGCGCCGACAGCGGGATGGTGGTGACGTCCTGCACGTCCAGCCGTGCGGCGAACTCGTGGAACTCGTCGCGGATCTGCTCGAACCGATCCTGGCTCCAGTCAACGAGATCCATCTTGTTGACAGCCAGCACGATGTGGCGGATGCCCAGCAGCGAGGCCAGGAAAGCGTGGCGGCGTGACTGCTCCAGCAGGCCGTGGCGGGCGTCGACCAGGACGATCGCCAGCTGTGCGGTCGACGTACCGGTGACCATGTTGCGGGTGTACTGGATGTGGCCGGGCGTGTCCGCGATGATGAATTTCCGCTTGGCCGTGGCGAAGTAGCGGTACGCCACGTCGATCGTGATGCCCTGTTCGCGCTCGGCACGCAGGCCGTCGGTCACCAGGGCGAGATCGGTGTAATCGTGCCCGCGTTCGCGCGAGGTCCGCTCGACGGAAGCCAGCTGGTCTTCCATCACGGCCTTGCTGTCGTAGAGCAACCGGCCGATCAGCGTGGACTTGCCGTCGTCCACCGACCCCGCGGTCGCGATGCGCAGCAGCGTCGTCCCCATGCTATTTCCCCCGTCGCTTCGCTCGCCCCACGTCTATCTCCCCCGTCGCTTCGCTCGCCCCATGTCTATCTCCCCCGTCGCTTCGCTCGCCCCATGTCTATCTCCCCCGTCGCTTCGCTGGCCCCATGTCAGAAGTACCCCTCGCGTTTCCGGTCTTCCATCCCCGCCTCCGAGATCCGATCGTCGGCGCGGGTGGCGCCCCGCTCGGTGAGCCGCGACACCGCTGTCTCGGCGATGACCTCGCTGACCGTCGCCGCCGTCGACTCGACGCATCCGGTGCAGGTCACGTCGCCAACGGTGCGGAAGCGCACCGTCTTCTCGATCACCTGCTCGTCCTTGCGCGGCTGCAGGTACTTGTGCACCGCCAGCAGCATGCCGTCGCGTTCGAACACCTTGCGCGGGTGGGCATAGTAGATCGAGGGCAGCGCGATCTTCTCGGCGCCGATGTAGGACCAGATGTCGAACTCCGTCCAGTTCGACAGCGGGAACGCCCGGATGTGTTCGCCCTTGCGGTGCCTGCCGTTGTAGAGGTTCCACAGTTCGGGCCGCTGGCTCTTCGGGTCCCACTGGCCGAACTCGTCGCGGAAGCTGAAGACCCGCTCCTTGGCCCGGGCCTTCTCCTCGTCGCGGCGCGCCCCGCCGAACGCGGCGTCGAACTTGTTCTCCCGGATGGCGCGCAGCAGCGTGAACGTCTGCATCGGGTTGCGCGACGGGATCGTCTCGACGACCCGGCCGGCATCGATGTCGTCCTGCACCTTGGCCACCACGAGTCGGACCCCGCTCTGGGCGACCAGGTCGTCGCGGGCCGCGAGCACCTCGTCGAAGTTGTGGCCGGTGTCGACGTGCATCACCGGGAACGGCAACCGGCCCGGCGCGAAGGCCTTGATCGCCAGGTGCAGCATCACGATCGAGTCCTTGCCGCCGGAGAACAGCAGGACGGGACGCTCGAATTCGGCGGCCACCTCCCTGATGATGTGGATGGCCTCGGCCTCCAGCACGCGCAGGTGGCTCAACTCGTAGCGCCCGGCGTTGGGCGCGAGCTCTTCGGTCGCCGTCATCGTTTCCCCGTAAAGTTGGTTGATTTGACCAGATTAATGATCATCAACGGGGAATGTAGCTGCGGGCGATGACAGCTGTCAACGGTTTGCGTGTGAAGATGCCTTCACGGTCGGGGCTCGACGGGAAGGCACCTTCACACTCGGTCAGCGCTGCAGGTCGTACACCGTGGTGCCGCCGACATCCATCGGGGCGAAGTGCTGCTTCACCCAGGCGGTGATCTCGCTGGCGGAACCGCTGTCCCGGTCCGGCCCGGGGTGCCCGCCCGCGATGAAGTACCGCACCTCACCGTGGGTGACGTAGTCCTGGAACTGGGCCAGCGTGGGCGAGTCGTCGCTGCCCATGAAGCCGCCGACCGCCATCACCGACGTGCCGGTGTGCAGCTCCAGCGCGCTCGCCGTCATGGAGCCGATGCTCGCCGCGGCCCACCGGTTGTCGGTCGCCTTCACCAGGTTCTGCAGGGCGGTGTTGTCCGACACCGACGGACCCCAGTCCCCCGGCGGCTTGCCGAACCCGCCGAACCCGCCGAAGTCGGCGTGCGCAGCGGCAGGCCCGGCCATCGCACCCGGCCCGCTCTGGGTGTGCGCGGCCGTCTCGATCGCATAGGCCGCGGGCGCGGCGGCGCCGAACAACAGCGCTGCGGCGGCCACGGCGATCGCCGAGCGGCCCATCCGGTGCACGCCCACCGCCAGTGCGACGACGACGACCGCGGACCCGACGAGGACCACCCACCGCAGCCACGGCTGCCAGCCCGGTGCCCGGCCGAGCAGGACGAACGCCCACACCGCGGTCACCGCCACCATGACGGCCAGCACCGCGCGCCAGGCGCGGGACTGCCTGTTGCGCCACAGTTCGGCCGTGCTGATGCCGACCAGCGCGGCGACCGCCGGGGCCAGCGCCAGCGTGTAGTAGGGGTGGATCGTGCCGTCCATGAAGCTGAACACCACGGCGGTCACCAGCAGCCAGCCGCCCCACAGCAGCGCGCTCGCGCGGACCGTGGAGGTCCTGGCGCTGCGGCGGTACAGCCACAGGAGCGCGACGAGCCCGATCAGCGCGGCGGGCAGCAGCCAGGAGGCCTCGGCGCCGAAGGACGGACCGAACATCCGGCCGATGCCCGGCCTGCCGCCGAAGAACACGCCGGCCGCGCCGCGTGCGCCGTGATCGCCGAAGTCACCGAAGTCGCGACCGCCGCCGGGCATTTTCTGGTGGCCCATCACCCGCTGGATCCCGTTGTAGCCCAACGCCAATTGCAGCAGGCTGTTGTCGGTCGACCCACCGATGTACGGCCGTTTGTCGGCGGGCCAGAGGCTGACCAGCGCCAGGAACGGCCCCGCGGTCGCGACCATCGCGGCCCCACCGGCGGCCAGCTTGGCCACCCGCGGCCACAGCGCCACCGGGGCGGCGACCAGGAACGCCAGCGCCAGGCCGGGCACGACGAGGAACGCCTGCAGCATCTTCGTCAGGAACGCGATGCCCAGTACCGCACCCGTCGCGACCATCCAGCGGGTGCCACCGGTCTCGATGGCGCGCACCATCAGGTAGGCGGCCACCACCAGCAGCAGGACCAGCAGGGCGTCGGGATTGTTGTAGCGGAACATCGAGGCCGCGACCGGGGTGATCGCCAGCGCGGCACCGGCGATGAGCCCGGCGCCCGGTCCGGCCACCCTGCGCACCGCGGCGAAGAGCACCCCGACCGACGCCACCCCCATCAGGGCCTGCGGCAGCAGCATCGTGAAGGCGGAGAAGCCGAACAGCCGGCCGGACAGCGCCATCACCCACATCGCGGCGGGCGGTTTGTCGACGGTGATGGCGTTGCCGGAATCCAGTGAACCGAACAGCCAGGCCTTCCAGCTCTGGGTGCCGGCCTGGGCGGCGGCGGCGTAGAAGTCGTTGGCCCACCCCGAGGAGCCCAGCCCCCAGAGATAGAGCAGCGCGGTCGCGGCGAGCAGGACCGCCAGCGCGGGCCGCACCCATCGCGGGTTCGGCTGGGCGGTGACGGGTTCGGCGTTCGCCGCGGTGTCGACGGTCAGGGTCATCGTGCCGCCGCCTTCTGCGAGGTGCGCCGCGGATGGAACACCCAGCCGCGCAACAGCACGAAGCGCACCACGGTGGCCACCAGGTTGGCCGCCACGAGCACCGCGAGTTCGACCAGGTGGTGCGGCGCCGCGGCGGTGACGTGCAGCAGGCTCAGCGCGCCGCTGGTGATGCCCAGCGCGATCCCGAACACGATCAGGCCCTCGACGTGGTGGCGGCCCAGCCGCGACCGACCGGCCACCCCGAAGGTGAAGCGCCGGTTGGCCGCGGTGTTGCCGATCGCGGTGAGCAGCAGCGCGATCAGGTTGGCCAGCTGTGAGCCCAGCTCGGCCTGCATCAGCAGGAACAGCACCAGGTAGGCAGCGGTGGACGCGACGCCGATCGCACCGAACCGCACGACCTGCCGCAGCAGCGATCGGGGTGCGGCCGCTTCGCGAGACGAACCCAGTTGGGCGGCAATGGTGTTCACCGGGATGGCACCGGTGGCGAAGCCGCGCACCAGCCTGCCGATCCCACGCAGGTCGGCCGCTGCCGTCGCGACGATGTCCACTCGGCTGTCCGGATCGTCCACCCAGTCGACGGGTACCTCGTGGATGCGCAGTCCGCTGCGCTCGGCGAGCACCAGCAGCTCGGTGTCGAAGAACCATCCGGTGTCCTCGACGTGGGGCAGCAACCGGGCGGCGACATCGGCGCGGATCGCCTTGAATCCGCACTGGGCGTCCGAGAAACCGGCCGACAGCGTCGATTTGAGAATGAAGTTGTAGCAGCGCGAGATGATCTCCCGCTTCGGCCCGCGCGACACCCGGGCGCCGCGTGCCAGCCGGGTACCGATCGCCAGATCCGAATGTCCGGAGATCAGCGGTGCGACAAGCGGTCCCAGCGCGGCCAGGTCGGTGGACAGGTCCACGTCGGTGTAGACCAACACTGCCGCGTCGGACGCCGACCACACCCGGTGCAGTGCGCGACCGCGGCCCTTCTCCTCGAGCCGCACCACCCTGACGTCGGCGAGCTCGGCGGCCAATTCGGCCGCGATGCGCGGGGTGTCGTCGGTGCTTGCGTTGTCGGCGATGGTGATCCGCGCCGAGAAAGGCACCGTGTCTGTCAGATAGCGGTGCAGCCGGTGCACCGAGTCGGACAGCACCGCCTGCTCGTTGTAGACGGGAACGACGATGTCCAACACGGGCGCCCCTGGGGCGTGCGCGGTGCGGGCCAGATGCGGTCGGCGCTCGAAACTGAACCGCTCGCTGGGCATCGGGTCCACCAGTTCGGTGTCTGTCATGGCATCCATCGTCGGTTGGTTAGGTGTGCTCATCGTTGGCCCGAGCTATGCGCGGGCTGTGAGATTCCGGCGGTCAGGTCGTAGATGACGGTGCCGTCCACGGTCTGGGCCGGGAAGTGCGCGTCGACCCAGTCCCGGATCGCGACCGACTCCTTCGACGACGACGCGTCGGACCGGCCCATCGTCAACACGCGGCCCTCGATGAAGTAGTGGATGCGGCCCTCGTGGACGTCGCCGACGAACTGCGCGAGCGTCGGGGAGGGATCGGTGCCGTTGAACCCGCCCACCGCCATCACCGGTGCGCCGGTGGCCAGCTGGTAACCCGCGGCGTTGCTGGAGCCGATCACCGCGGCGGCCCAGGTGAAGCGGTCGGCATCGGCGGCCAGCACGCGGGTCAGGTCCGGACGCGGGGTCGGTGAGCTCAGCAGCCCACCGCCGGTGAATCCGCCGGCGCGCGACGGGCCGACTGACGGCAGCGCTCCGCTGTGGGGGGTGGCCACGGTGGCCAGCGCGTAGGCCGCCGGGGCGGCGAGGCAGGCCGCCACGGCCACCGCCGCGGTGAGCCGGGCGGCGACGGGAGCCAGCCGGCCCGCGACGAGGATGAGCACGGCGGCACCCACCCCCATGACCGCGACCACGGCCCGCAACCAGGGCAGCCACTCGGGCGTCCGCGTCAGCAGCACGGCGGCCAGCACCACCGTCACGACCGTCGTCGCGGACAGCGCCGACGCAGCCCGGATGTCGAACCGGTTGCGCCACAACATCGTTGCGCCGATACCGATGACGGCCGCGACCGCGGGGGCCAGCGCCACCGTGTAGTACGGGTGCACGATGCCGTTCATGAAGCTGAACACCACGGCGGTGACGAGCAGCCACCCGCCGTAGATCACCAGGCTCGCCCGGACCGCATCGGTGCGGGGCGCCCGCCGGGTGAGCGCCAACCCGGCGACCGTGCAGACGATCGCGGCGGGCAGCAGCCATCCGATGTCGGCGCCCATCCCGAAGCCGAGCAGCCGACCCCACCCGACGTCGTGATTGAGGTTGCCCAGACCGCCCGGCTCGTCACCGGTGAGCCGACCGAACCCGTTGTAGCCCAACATGAGTTCGACGATGCTGTTGTGCTGCGAGCCGCCGATGTAGGGCCGCGCCGATGCCGGCCAGAGCTGCACGAGGGCGACATACCAGCCGGCCGACACCACCACCGCCACCCCGGCGAGCACGGTGTCGGCGATCCGCCTGCCCAGCGGCCGGTGACCGGCAAGCAGATACCCCGCGGCCAGGGCGGGCAGCACCAGCAACGCCTGCAGCATCTTGGCCAGGAAGCCGACACCGACGGCGACCCCGGCCGCGATCAGCCACCACCGGCTCGCGTCCTTCTCGCACGCGCGCTGTGTGCAGTAGGCGGACACGACGAGCATCAGCACCAGCAGCGCGTCGGGATTGTTGAAGCGGAACATGAGCGCGGCGACGGGAGTCAGCGCGAGGACCCAACCGGCGAGCAGGCCGGCCCCTGGGCCGAGCAGCCGGCGCACCGAGGCGTAGAGCACCGCCACCGCCGCCACACCCATCAGCGCCTGCGGAGCCAGCATGCTCCAGGTCGAGAAGCCGAACAGTCGGGCCGAGAGGTCCATCACCCACAGCGCGGCGGGCGTCTTGTCGACGGTGATCGCGTTGGCCGCATCGCTTGACCCGAACAGCATCGCCGTCGCGTCGGCCGAACCGGCCTGCACCGCCGCCGCGTAGAACGCGTTCGCCCACGAGGAGGCGCCCAGGTTCCACAGGTAGAGCGCCGCGGTGGCGACGAGGAGGACGGCCAGTCCCGGCGAAAACCGCGTGCGGGCCGATGTGAACCGGGTCGTCCGGGCAGGCGTCTGCTCGGCCGACATCAGCAAGGTCACCTAGCTATCTTCGGCGCCCCCGCTAGGCGCCAGATTGGCTTCCGCTGTGCCTTACCTGTGAATCCGCGGGCAGCGTGACCACGAACCGGGTTCGCCCCGGCTCACTGTCCACCACGATCGTCCCGTGGTGGGCACGCACCACCGCGGCCACGATCGCCAGGCCGAGCCCGGTGCTGCCGCCGCGCCGGGACCGGGAGGAGTCGCCGCGCGCGAACCGCTCGAAGACCTCCGGCTGCAGCGACACCGGGATACCGGGACCGTCGTCGAGGACGGTCAGCACCACGGTCGGCCCGTCGGCGTCGGAGCCGGCAGCCAGCGACGTCGTCACGGTGGTGCCCGGCGGGGTGTGGGTGCGGGCATTGGCCAGCAGGTTTGCCAGCACCTGGTGCAACCGGGCCTCGTCACCGGGCACCGCCACCGGTTCGTCGGGCAGGTCGAGCTCCCAGACGTGGTCGGGGCCCGCGATGTGGGCATCGCTGACCGCGTCGACCACCAGCCGGGTCAGGTCGACCGGTTCGCGGTCCAGCGGCCTGCCAGTGTCCAGCCGGGCGAGCAGCAGCATGTCCTCGACCAGCCGCGTCATCCGCTCGGTCTCGGACTCCACCCGGCTCATCGCGTGCGCCACGTCGTCGGGCAGTTCGCTGCGTTTGCGCTGCGCCAGCTCGGTGTAACCGCGGATCGCGGCCAGCGGGGTGCGCAATTCGTGGCTGGCATCGGCGACGAATTGCCGGACCCGCGTCTCGCTGGCGTGCCGGGCCGACAGCGCACCGGCGATCCGGTCCAGCATCCGGTTCAGCGCCGCGCCGAGCCGGCCGATCTCGGTGTTGCCCGCCGCGGGGTCGACGTCGACGATCGGGGTGGGCAGCCGCACCTCGCCGCGGTCCAGCTCTAGGTCGGCGACCTGCTGCGCGGCCGTCGACACCCGGTCCAAGGGCTCGAGTTGGCGGCGGATGATCACGGCCCCGAGGGTCCCCGCGCCCAGCAGCGCCACCGCGGCGACGACGCCGAAGATCACCCCGACCCACAGCATGGTGTCGTCGACGGTGCTGGTCGGTAGGCCGGCGACCACCAGCTGACCGGGCCGGTGGGCGGGGAAGCTGACGATCCGATAGCGGCCGAGTCCGTCGAGGTCCACGGTGACGGGATGTCGGCTCGCGGGGATCGCGGCCAGCTGGGCCGACGCGACGTCGGGGATCGTCGCGCGCGCCCCGTCGGAGGTGATGACACCGGCGGTGACCACGCGCCCGCCTGCGACGATGGCGCCGACGGTGCGGATGGCCTGACCCGGCGCGTTCAGGAACGCCGGACCGGGGCCGCCGTCGGCGCGGAACATCATCCGGTGGGGCGGTCCGACGCCCGGCGGCAGCGGTGGCGGCGGACCGAACTCGAAGATCACCGACGAGCGCCTGCCGGCTTCGACCACCTGCTCGTCGAGCTGGTTCATCAGGAACCGCTGCAGCGCGAACTCGGTGGCGACGCCGATGCCCGCGCAGACCACGGCCAGCAGCAGCACCTGGGTGATCAGCAGCCGTGCCCGCAACGTCCAGCTGCGCGGCGACGCGATCAACCCCCGGCGCACCCGCTCAGCGCGCGGGCTTGAGGACATAGCCGGCACCGCGCAGCGTGTGGATCATCGGCTCGCGGCCGCTGTCGATCTTCTTCCGCAGGTACGACACGTAGAGCTCGACGATGTTGGACCGGCCGCCGAAGTCGTAACTCCACACCCGGTCGAGAATCTGCGCCTTGCTCAGCACCCGCTTCGCGTTGCGCATCATGAACCTCAGCAGCTCGAATTCGGTGGCGGTCAGCGTGATCAGTTCACCCGCCCGCGTGACCTCGTGGCTGTCCTCGTCGAGCACCAGGTCGCCGACCACGATGGTCGCGCCGCTCTCCTCGGTGCTCACCCCGGTGCGGCGCAGCAGCGCCCGCAACCGCAGCACGACCTCTTCGATGCTGAACGGTTTGGTGACGTAGTCGTCGCCGCCTGCGGTCAGGCCCGCGATGCGGTCCTCGACGGAGTCCTTGGCGGTGAGCAGCAACAGCGGCAACCCGGGGATCTGGCGGCGCAGCGCGCGCAGCACGTCCAGGCCGCTCATGTCGGGCAACATCACGTCGAGCACGACGACGTCGGGCGGGTTGTCCTTGGCCAGCGCGATCGCCGATGCGCCGTCGCCCGCCGTGGAGATCTCCCAGCCCTCGTAGCGCAACGCCATCGACACCAGCTCGGCGAGCACGGGTTCGTCGTCCACGACCAGGACGTGCACCGGGCTGCCGTCGGCGCGCCGCATCACGACCCGACCGGCGTCGGTCTCGGAAGAGGGGGCAGCCACCCCTCGATTATGGGCACAGGCACTAGGCATTGCCTGTGCCGTGTCTATGCGCCGGCTGTGAAAGCCGCACAGCGGACACACATGTTCAACGGACACAGTGGTCGGCATGACCGCCGACCACGTGACCCTCGACAGTGCGGGATGGGCTGCCCCGCACTCCGCGCCGCGCCGGTGGGGAGCCGGCAGGACCGCGGCGGCGGTGGCGATCGCCGTCGTGATCGGCGGCCTCGGCGGCGCGGCGGTCTACGCGGCGACGGGCCACACGGAGCACTTCGCGATGGGCCGGTTCGACGGTCCCGGATTCGACCCCGCGGGATCCGGCGGCGCCCACTCCGCTCAGGGGTGGGCCGGGCAGACCGCCGGCCCCGCGCTGCACGGTCAGATGGTCGTCCCGGACGGCGACGGGCGGTTCACCACCGTGGTGATCCAGACCGGCACACTCACCGCGGTGACGCCGACGTCGGCCACCGTCCGCAGCGTCGACGGGTTCAGCCAGACCTACTCCGTGCCCGCGGGGCTGCAGGTGCCCGCCGTCGACGAGCCGGTGACGGTCCGGGCCGTGCGGGACGCTCCAGGAGACGGGCCGGGGCCCGCTGCGGCGCCGCGGCTCACCCAGATCCTCGACACGGGCACGGGGGCTCCCGACCGACCGTGACCGGCGCTGCCGATTGGCCGTGACCGGCGCTGCCGACCCGCCGTGACCGGCGGCGAACAAACCGGCCCCGCCCGCATCTCATAACCTGTGCCCATGCAACCCCGAGGCGGACCCGCCGGATGACCCGCTTCCTCCTGAGGCGGCTGCTCAACTACGTGGTGTTGCTGGCGTTGGCGTCGTTCCTCGCGTTCAGCCTGACGTCGCTGACGTTCCACCCGCTCGACAGCCTGCTGGAACGCAACCCGCGCCCACCCCAGGCGGTGATCGACGCGAAGGCCGCCGAACTCGGGCTGGACCAGCCGATCCCGCTGCGGTACGCCCGCTGGGTCTCGGACGCCGTCCGCGGCGACTTCGGCAGCACCGTCACCGGCCAGCCCGTCACCGACGAGCTGTGGCGCCGCGTCGGTGTGAGCCTGCGCCTGGTGGTGCTCGGCTCGGTGCTCGGCACGGTCATCGGGGTGGTGGTCGGCGCGTGGGGCGCGGTGCGGCAATACCGGCTGTCGGACCGGGTGATCACCGTGCTGTCGCTGCTGGTGCTCAGCGCGCCGACGTTCGTCATCGCCAACCTGCTCATCCTGGCGGCGCTGAAGGTGAACTCCGTGCTGGGGGTGCAGTTGTTCGAGTACACCGGTGAGACGTCGTCGGACGCGATCGGCGGCACCTGGAACCAGATCGTCGACCGGTTGCAGCACCTCGTGCTGCCCACCGCAACGCTGGCGCTGGCCTCCATCGCGGGGTTCAGCCGCTACCAGCGCAACGCGATGCTCGACGTGCTGGGCCAGGACTACATCCGCACCGCGCGCGCCAAGGGGCTCACCAGGCGCCAGGCACTGTTCAAGCACGGCCTGAGGACAGCGCTGATCCCGATGGCCACGCTGTTCGCCTACGGGGTGAGCGCCCTGGTCACCGGGGCGGTGTTCGTGGAGAAGATCTTCGGCTGGCACGGCATGGGCGAGTGGTTCGTGCAGGGCATCACCGCGCAGGACACCAACATCGTGGTGGCGTTCACGGTGTTCTCCGGTGTCACGATCCTGCTCGGGGGTCTGCTGTCCGACGTCATCTACGCCGCCCTCGATCCCCGGGTTCGGGTCTCGTGACCACGCCCGCGTTCGTGAGCCGGCGGACCCTGGTCGGGCGGCGCTTCGTGGGCAACCGGCCCGCGGTGGTCTCCGCCGTGGTGCTGATCGTGCTGTTCGTCGGCTGCTACGCCCTGCCGCCGCTGCTGCCCTACTCCTACACCGACCTGGACTACTACGCGCTGCAACAGCCGCCGTCGCCGGCGCACTGGTTCGGCACCAACGCCCTGGGCCAGGACCTGCTGGCCCAGACACTGCGCGGCATGCAGAAATCGATGCTCATCGGCGTCTGCGTCGCGGTGATCTCCACGCTCGTCGCCGCGACGGTGGGCGCGGTCGCCGGATACTTCGGCGGCTGGCGCGACGCCGCGCTGATGTGGCTTGTCGACCTGCTGCTGGTGGTGCCCGGCTTCATCCTCATCGCGATCGTCACCCCGAGCACCCAGGGCGGCAGCACCGTGCTGTGGTTGATCGTGCTGCTCTCGGCATTCAGCTGGATGATCAGCTCGCGCATGGTCCGCGGCCTGACGATGAGCCTGCGCGACCGCGAATTCGTCGCCGCCGCACGGTACATGGGGGTGAGCGACCGCCGCATCATCGCGCGTCACATCGTGCCGAACGTGGCGTCGATCCTCATCATCGACACCACGTTGAACGTGGGCGTGGCGATCCTCGCCGAAACCGGGTTGAGCTTCCTGGGTTTCGGTGTGCAGCCACCCGACGTATCGCTGGGCACGCTGATCGCCGCGGGCACCGGATCGGTGACGACGTTCCCCTGGGTGTTCCTGTTCCCTGCCGGCGTGCTGGTGCTGATCGTGTTGTGCGCCAATCTGATCGGCGACGGACTGCGCGACGCACTCGACCCCGGCGTGCGGCCGGCGAGGCGGAGGTCGCGCCGATGAGCCTGCTCGAGGTGCGCGGCCTGACCGTGACGTTCCCGACCGACACCGAACGGGTGGCCGCCGTGCGCGGCCTCGACTACCACGTCGACGCCGGTGAGGTGGTCGCGTTGGTCGGCGAGTCCGGGGCGGGCAAGTCGGCCGGTGCGATGGCGGTGATCGGGTTGCTGCCCGAATACGCCGAGGTGTCCGGTTCGGTCACCCTGCACGGCACCGAACTGCTCACCCAGTCCGATGCGGAGCTGTCACGGGTCCGGGGCGCCACGATCGGCACCGTCTTCCAGGACCCGATGTCGTCGCTGACGCCGGTGTACACCGTCGGTGACCAGATCGCCGAGGCGATCCGCGTCCACCGGCGCGACGTCAGCCGCAGCGCCGCGCGCACCCGCGCCGTGGAACTGCTCGACCTGGTCGGCATCGCCCGGCCCGCCGAGCGGGCCAAGGCGTTCCCACACGAGCTGTCCGGCGGTGAGCGTCAGCGCGTGGTGATCGCCATCGCCATCGCCAACGACCCCGATCTGCTGATCTGTGACGAGCCGACGACCGCGTTGGACGTCACGGTGCAGGCCCAGATCCTCGACGTGCTGCGCACCGCGCGCGATGTGACCGGTGCCGGCGTGTTGATCATCACCCATGACCTCGGGGTGGTGGCCGAATTCGCCGACCGCGCGCTGGTGATGTACGCCGGCCGTGCGGTGGAGACCGCACCGGTGGCCGACCTGTACACCCGGCGCGCGATGCCGTACACCGCAGGGCTTTTGGGCTCGGTCCCGCGACTGGAGGCGGCGCAGGGCACCCGGTTGGTGCCGATCCCCGGTGCACCGCCGTCGCTGGCGGCCCTGCCACCCGGGTGTCCGTTCACGCCGCGCTGCCCGCTGGCCGTCGAGGCGTGCAGTGCCGCCGAGCCCGCGCTGGAGCCCATCGGCACGGACCACCGGGTCGCGTGCATCCGTCACGAGCACGTGGCCGGGCGCAGCGCCGCCGACATCTACGGTGTGGCCACCGCGTCGACGACCGCAGGCCGCCCGGTCGGCGACTCGCCCGTCGTGTTGACGGTGCGGGACCTGGTCAAGACCTTCCCGCTGACGAAGGGTGCGGTGCTGCGCCGCCGGGTCGGTGAGATCCGCGCCGTCGACGGCGTCGACCTCACCCTGCACCAGGGCCGCACCCTGGGCATCGTCGGCGAGTCCGGGTCCGGCAAATCCACCACGCTGCACCAGATCCTGGGCCTGACCCCACCGCAGCAGGGCCGCATCGAGGTGCTCGGCTCCGACGTCGCCACGCTGGACCGCGCCACCCGGCGCGGCCTGCGCGGTGACCTGCAGGTGGTGTTCCAGGATCCCGTCGCCTCGCTCGATCCCCGCCTGCCGGTGTTCGATGTGCTGGCAGAACCGTTGCAGGCCAACGGTTTCGACAAATCCGGCGCCGCGGCCCGGGTCGCCGAACTGCTGACGCTGGTCGGGTTGCGCCGCGAGGACGCCGGCCGCTACCCCGCGGAGTTCTCGGGCGGGCAGAAGCAGCGCATCGGCATCGCCCGCGCGCTGGCGCTGCAGCCGAAGATCCTCGCACTCGACGAACCCGTGTCGGCCCTGGACGTGTCCATCCAGGCGGGCATCATCAACCTGCTGCTCGACCTGCAGGACGAGTTCGGGCTGGCCTACCTGTTCGTCTCCCACGACCTGTCGGTGGTCAGGCACCTGGCCCACGACGTCGCGGTGATGCACCGCGGCCGCGTCGTCGAACAGGGCAGCAGCGACGAGGTGTTCACCGCGCCCCGCGACGAATACACGCGGCGGTTGCTGGCCGCGGTTCCCCGACCGCCCGGTTAGAGTCTGTGCGCATGACCCTGCGCCTGCTCTGCTTCGCGATGGCCGTCACCCTCCTGCTGGCCGGCTGCTCGGGATCCTCCGAACCGGCCCCGTCGGCGGGTGGTAACGCCGAACTGGGGGCGACCGCGGACATCAACCCGCAGGACCCCACCACCCTGAAGCAGGGCGGCACGTTGCGGCTGGCCATGACGGGGTACCCCGCCAACTTCAATGTCTTGCACATCGACGGCAACCTGATCGAGATCGGCAACATGTTCAAGGCCATGATGCCGCGGGCGTTCTTCATCAAGCCCGACGGCGAGATGACCGTCAACAGCGACTTCTTCACCAACGTCGAACTGACCAGCACCGACCCCCAGGTCGTCACCTACACGATCAACCCGAAGGCGGTGTGGAGCACTGGCCGGCCGGTCAGCTGGGAGGACATCGCCGCACAGATCAACGCCACCAACGGCAAGGACAAGCGGTTCCTGATCGCCGCGCCCAACGGTTCCGAGCGCGTCAGCTCGGTCACCAAGGGTGTCGACGACCGGCAGGCGGTGGTCACGTTCACCAAGCACTACTCTGACTGGAAGGGCATGTTCGCCGGCAACAGCATGCTCCTCCCCAAGGAGGTGACCGGGACGCCCGAGGCGTTCAACACCGGCTTCCGCGACGGCCCGCCGCCCTCCGCGGGTCCGTTCATCGTCACCGGCATCGACAAGGTGGCGCAGCGGATCACGCTGGGCCGCAACCCGAAATGGTGGGGCACTCCCCCGCTGCTGGACTCCATCACCTATTCGGTGCTCGACGATGCCGCCCGCCTCCCGGCCCTGCAGAACAACGCCATCGATGCCGTCCCCATGCAATCGCTCGACGATCTGACCATCGCCCGCCGGACCCCAGGCATCGCGATCCGGCGCGCCCCCTCGGCGCAGTGGTACCACTTCACCGTCAACGGGGCGCCCGGATCGATCCTCGCCGACCCGGCGCTGCGCATCGCGATCTTCAAGGGCATCAATCGGCAGGTCATCGCCGATGTCGCTCAGCGCGGCATGGTGGACAAGCCGGTGCCACTGAACAACCACATCTTCCTGGCGGGCCAGGAGGGTTATCAGGACAACAGCATCGGTTTCGACGCCGAGGCGGCGAAGCGCGAACTCGATGCGCTGGGTTGGCGACTCAACGGGCAGTTCCGGGAGAAGGACGGTCGTAGGCTCACCATCCGCGACGTGTACTACGACGCCCAGAGCACCAACCAGATCGCCCAGGTCGCGCAGAGCAACCTGGCCCAGATCGGAGTCGAGCTGCGCCTCGTGCCCGCCGCCGGCGGCAAGCTGTTCCCCGACTACGTCACGCCTGGCAACTTCGACCTCGTCCAATTCAGCTGGGTGGGTGACGCATTCGCGTATTCCAGTCTGACCCAGATCTACGCCTTGAACGGGGAGAGCAACTACGGCAAGATCGGCAGCCCCGAGGTGGACGCCAAGATCGAGCAGGTGCTGTCCGAGCTCGACGCGAGCAAGGCCCGCACGCTGGCCAACGACCTCGACACAATGCTCTGGCAGGAAGGCTTCAGCCTGCCGATGTTCCAATCTCCAGGGAACACGGCGGTGCGCGCCACGCTGGCCAACTACGGGCCCGCGGGCATCGGGGACCTCAACTACACCGCGATCGGCTTCATGAAGCAGTGACCTGACGGACCGCGCGCGGCACCACATCGGGCACCACGGCCTCCGCCCGCGCGGCCACCTTGATCGCATTCACCAGCAGCCGCACCGTCAGGTTCGCCGGCAGCGCGTCCAACTGCGCTGTACGGGAAGGCAATTCGGCCATCTCGCCGGCCGCCACCGCCCGGCAGACCTGCAGCGCGGCGTGCTCGCGGGTGTCGAGCATGCTGTGCCCGGCGGTCGGCAGATCGACCAGCACCGCGTCCGGGATCAGCGCGGCGACCCGGCGCGCGATTGCCGGTGGCGTGGTGAGGTCGCGCCCGCCGGACAGCACCGCCGTCGGCCAGGAGAAGCCGGGCATCGCCGACACCAGATCGTAGGGTTCGGCCACGAATTCCGCGTCCCCGGTGGCCATCTCACGCAGGGCGACCGCCGGATCGAGCGGACCACCGTCGGGCTCGGCGCCGTAGTTCAGCTCGCGGTAGGCGATCCGCTCCACCAGATCGGGCTCGTGCTGGTACGGCGTCTTGCGTTCCAGCAGATTCCTGGCGCCGAACCCGACCGCGGACCACAGCCAGTCGTGGCCGGCCAGCAGCAGGTCGAGCTGACGGGACAGCACCTCCGGGCCGGCGACCCCGTACATGTCGCCGATCAGGGGGACGTCGCGGTCGGTGATGACCCCGGCGCCGACCAGGCGGCGCACCTTGGCCGCCACCCCGGTGCTGTCCCCCGTGCCGTCCCACAGCACCCGCCGGGTCTGGGCCCGCACCTCGTCGATGTCGGCGCCCGACAGCAGCGGCGAGTCCAGCACCATCGCGTGCACCCGGGCCGGGTGCGAGACGCCCAGGCCCGCGGCGAGGTAGGTGCCGTAGGAGGCGCCGTAGACGATCGCCGACTCGACCTTGGCGTCGTCGAGCACCGCGGCCAGGTCGTCGACCACGGCCTGCACCGTCAGCGCCTCCGGCGGCAGATCGGCACCGGTGTCGTCGTGCCTGGACAGCCCGACACCGCGGTGCTCGACCATGATGACGTCGAGGCCGGCAACGGCGGCGCGGCGCCGCCACGCCCGGTAGAGCCCGACCGACGCCGCGCCCGGCCCGCCCGGGATGACCAGCAGCGGGTGGGCGGATTTGCGGCCCGTCCGCACGTAGTAGACGTCGAACTCGGGGTAGACGTCGAACTCGCGGCCCGTGGTCAGGGGCCGGCGCACCGGCCGTACCCCGGGCAGCGCGGCGAGCTTGTCATGCGCCCGGCGCCGCTTGGCGTTCATCGTCATCGACGCCCATTCTGCCCCCGGGCGCCACCGCGGTCATGCCGGCACCGGTTCGGTTCCGGCTGATCGAAAGCCTGCCCACCGTCGCCGCACCTCGCTAGACATTCCACTCATGACTTCCGCACCTGCCGTCACCGCCCTGCTCCCGGGGTCCGCCGATTTCGCCGCGCTCCTCGCCGACATCGGGGCCGGGGCCAAGGACCGCGACCTGAACGACGAGAACCCGTTCGACGCGGTGGCCGCACTCAAGCAGGCCGGCTTCGGCACCCTGCGCCTGCCTGCCCGGTTCGGCGGCCCCGGGCTGACCGTCCCGCAGCTGTTCTCCGCGGTCATCGACGTCGCCCGCGCCGATCCGATTGTGGCGCACATCTTTCGGGCCCACTTCTGGTTCGTCGAGGAGCGGTTGCGCACCGCCGCCGATCCCGTCGCCGCCGCGTGGCTGGGGAAGGTCGCCGACGGCAAGACGTTCGGCAACGCGTTCAGCGAGAAGGGCAGCCACGCGGTCGGCAGCCTGATCTTCAACACCCGGTTGCTTCCCGCGGACGGCGGGTTCCTGCTGCGCGGCGAGAAGTACTACAGCACGGGCACGCTGTTCTCCGACTACCTGACCGTCTCGGCGACCACCGACCACGACTCGGTGGCCACGGTCATCGTGCCCACCGACCGGCCCGGCGTCCGGCTGATCGACGACTGGGACGGCTTCGGTCAGCGCCGCACCGGCACCGGCACCACGGTGTTCACCGATGTCGCGATCGCCCCGGACGAGGTGCTCGACGATTCGCCGTACGGCGTCGATCCCCAGCCGACGATCCAGTACGCGTCGCTGCAGCTGTACATCCACGCCGTTGTCGCCGGCATCCTCGAGTCGGTGGTCGACGACGGGGTGGCGCTGTTGCGCTCCCGCGAACGCAGCTTCAGCCACGCCGTCACCGAACGGCCGACCGACGACCCGCTGCTGCAGCGCCAGCTCGGTGAGATCGCCAGCACCGCGGGGATCGCCCGGGCGGCCGTGCTCGACGCGGCCGCCGCGGTCGGCGCCGCCACCGAGTCCCAGGTCGACACCGGCGTGCCGGACCGCGACCTCGCCGCCGCCGCGCAGCTGAAAGTCGCCAAGGTCAAGGTCCACCTGGACGCGGTCGCGCCCGAGGCGGCGACCCGACTGCTGGAGCTGGGCGGCGCCAGCGCGGCCAGCCGGACCCGCAACCTGGACCGGCACTGGCGCAACATCCGCACCATCACGCTGCACAACCCGGTCGGCCTCAAGGCCAGGGCCATCGGCCAGAACCTGTTGCACGGGACCGAGCTTCCCGCCAACGCCTACTTCTGAGCGGGGCGGGCGGCCGGCTCAGGACACCAGTTCGATGTGCTGCGCCGTCTGCACCGCGGCGTAACGCTGGGGGCTGCAGGTCAAGATGATGACCTGCCCGTCACCGGCCACCGCGTCGAACACGGCTGCCATCTTCGTCAGCCGGTCGGGATCGGTGAAGCCCAGCGCATCGTCGATGACGACCGGCACGCTGTCCTCCTTGGCGACCAGCGCCGCACCGGCGAGCCGGGCGACGATGCCCAGCTGTTCCTTCGCGCCACCCGACAGCGACTCGTAGGGCACCGTGCGCCCCGACACCGTGCGGTGCCCGATCCGCAGCTCGTTGTCCACGTCCACCTCGAAGGTGTCGCCGAACACGATGCGGCCCAACCGTTCCACCTCACCGCGGAACGGGTCGACGTAACGCGACCGCATCGCGTCGCGGTGGCGCCCCATCACCGTGCGCAGCAGCTCGGCCGCCCGGGCCCGGCGTTGCAACCGCTGATGGTGCGCGCCGGCCCGCTCGCGCTCCGTCTCGGCAACATCCAGCCGGCCCTTGCGCCCCTCCGTACCGAACACCCGCAGCTGCGCGGTCACGTCGCGCAGCTGCTCGATGGTCTCGTCGTGGCGGGCCGCGGCCGTGGTGGACGCGTGTTCGGCGGCGCCGAGCCGCGCGGCAACCGTCTCGGGATCGTGGCGCGCCAGCTCTTCGCTGAGCCGGGCGACCTCGGCCGCCGCCGCGGTGGCCGCCTCACCGTGGGCCTGCGCCTGTACGGCCAGCTGATCGTCACCGACGGTCGACCGTGCCTCGGCCAACCGGCGCCCGGCCGCCGCCAGCTCGTCGGTGATCACGCCGAGCTTCTCCTTGGTTCTGGCGACCTGCAGCTCACGGTCGGCCACCAGCCGGGCCGCCGCCTCGACGACCTTGGCATGAGTGTCGTTGTCACGCAACGCTTCCTGGTGGGCCGCGGTGGCCTCGATGAGTTCGAGCCGCTGCGCCGCCGGATCCTGCACGGTCGCGGTGACGGCGTCGAAGAGCCCGTCGTCCATCGGTAACCGGGTCTGCACCACGGCCAGCCGCGCGCGCAGCGCCGCCACGGAGTCGTCGGCGGTCAACGCCTCGAGCACTGCCCGCACCTGCTTGCGACCGGCGAGCAGTTCGTGCCGTCGTGCGTCCAGCGCCCGCGCGGCCTCGACGTCGGCCACGCCCGCGGCCAGGAGCACCGCCGTCAGCGCCTCGGCCGCGCGATCGAGCACGGCCTGCGTGCTCGCGGCGCTGGCCCCGGCGATCACCCGCACCGACAGCACGCCGGGAACGTCGACACCGGTCGCACCCGACACCGCCGCCGACCAGGTCTGCCCGCACCGCAGGGTCAGCGGCTGCCCGTCGACCGCGACGTCGACATCGGCCGCGGCCACCACCTCGATACGGGCCGCGGTGTGGTCCACCGCCATCGCGGCACGGTCGACCGCCGCCGCAGCCGTTTCGATGCCCGACATCGACTCTGCGGTCAGGCTGATCTGCGCGAGATCCCGTTCGACGGCGGCCAATTCGCGCTGATGGCGCTCGATGGTGGCGATCCGGCCCGCGAGCCGGTCGGCGTCTTCCCGGTCGGCCAGCAGGGCGACCGCGGCCTTGGCGGCGTCGACGCGGTCCTGGCAGGCCGCGAGCACCAGCTTGGCCTGCGCTGCGGCCTCCTCGGCCGCCAGCCGCGTCTGACGCGCGGTGTCCGCATCGTCGGCCGCGGTCTGCGCCTCCAGCTGCAGGCGTGCGACCGCTGCGGTGCGCTCGTCGATCTCGGCCCGGGTCCGGCGCCGCTCGGTCAATGTCATCAGCGTCGCGGTATGGGTGGACTCGGCCGCCTCGGCCCGCACCTTCGCCTGGCCCAGCTCACCCGACAGAGCGGCGACCTGCACCGCCGCGTCCCGCGCGGTCGCCAGAACCGCTGCCGCCGAGACCTTTTCATCGTTCAGGGTGGCGAGTTCGGCGCACAGTGCTGCGTGCCGGCGCACCGCCTCGTCGACCTCGGCGATCGCCGCGGCGCAGCGGGCGACCTGCTCGTCGGCCTCGCGCAACCGCACGGTGGCGGCGTGCCACTCACCGGTCGGCCGCCCGGTCGCGGTGAAGTAGCGCCGGTACTCCTCCTCGATGCGGTCGATCAGCAGGCTGTCGACGGCACCGGCGGCCGGCGTGTCGTCGACCGCACCGGCCACCACGTCCAGGGCCCGGGACAGGGCGCTGGAGCCGGAGAGGTCCGTCACCGACGTGGCCGCCGACTGCATCACGCGCTGGGCCTGCCACAGATCCAGGTCGACCGTCTCGGCGAGGATGGCCCGGACCCGTTCGTGCGCCTCGTCGCCGGTGAGCTGCTCGCGGCGCGGCTCGAGGACCGTCAGCTCCGTCTCGGGCTTCTTGTGGAATCGCTTGCGGTACACGAACCGGTACCCGCCGGCGGAGATCTCGGCGGTCACCTCGGCGCCCACATCGGCGTGGGTGGGCTTGACCTGCTTGACGTCCTTCTTCGTCGACCGGTCCTTCGACTCGAGCAGCAGGTCGAGCGCCTCCAGCATCGACGATTTGCCGATCTCGTTGGCGCCGCTGACGATGATCACGCCGCTGTCGGGGAAAGTGATGTCGCGGTGGATGATTCCGCGATAGTTGGTCAGTGTCAGCCGGTGCAGCTTCACGCCGCTCCCCCCTCGGTCAAGCGCAGCAGCAGAGCCAGGGCCGCCCGGGCATCGTCGGCGTCCGCCCCCGAGGACCTGGCGGTGCCGACCAGTTCCTCGACCGCGGCGGCGGCGAATCCACCGATGCCGAGGTCGTCGAATTCCCCGTCGGCGGGCAGCACCGCGATGTCGGTCTGCCGATCCCACGGCACCAGCGCGGCGAACAACCGCGCATAGCGATCCAGGCAGACGTCGAGCGCGGCCTTGTCGGTGACCGTCAGCGATCCGCTCAGCCCGTGCCGGATCACCGTCCGGTCCTTGTCGGCCATCAGGTCGAGGTTGATGTCGAGATCGGCCACATCGCGGTCGGTGTCCACCCCCTGCAGCAGCGACAGGAACCGCCACGTGCCGACCCGCCGCGGCTCGACGCGCACCGGCCGGGCCGCGTGGGACTCGTCGACGTCGACGACCAGCATGTGTCCGGAGCCGGGTTCGACATCGTCGAAGTTCGTCACCTCAGGGGACCCGGAGTACCAGACCCGCCCGGAGGACCCCACCTGCATCACCGAGTGCTTGTCCCCCAGCGCCACATAGTGCACCGCGCCGCGGGCGATGGCGGCATCCAGGGCCGCCAGCTCGATCAGTGACTCCCGGTCCTTGTCGGGCACCAGGATGTCGACAGCGCCGTGACCGACCACGATCCGCGTCACCCCGTCGGCGGGCAACCCGTCGAGCGCCCGGGCGACCAGGTCGGTGGTCGGGAACTTCGACGACCACGGCGCGGCGACCAGTTCCAGGCCGGGCCGGACCTGGTGTACCCCCGGCCGGGCCAGCACGGTCACGTGGTCCGGGCACTCGGCGGTGAACAGCGGGCTGGTGTAGACCGACGCCGCGTCGAGCGGATCGTGGTTGCCCGGCAGCAGGAACACCGGCACCCCGATGCCGCGCATCGCCTCCAGCGACTGGCTGACCTCCCGCGGGGCCAACTGGTTGTGTTCGAACACGTCTCCGGCGACGACGACGAACTCCGCCCCGGTCTCGGCGGCGAGCGGGCCCAGCGCGGCGACCGCGGCGCGCCGCGCGGACGAATAGCGGGGCTGCGCCTCACCACTGAGGAAGTGACGGGTCATCCCCAGCTGCCAATCGGCGGTGTGCAGAAAACGCATCAGGTGACCGTCCTTTCCCGGAAGTTCGTCGCTCGTCGCACCGGCACCGGGAAGTCTAGGGCGGTCCGCCGACAAGTCCGGAGAACACACACCGTCATGGCCTACCGTTGTCTGTCATGAGTGACCGGGACCGCACCCTGCTCCTGCTGCGCCACGCCAAATCGGACTATCCCGACGGGGTCACCGACCACGAGCGGCCGCTGGCGCCGCGCGGGGTGCGGGAGGCCGAACTGGCCGGCGACTGGATCCGCAACCGGGTCGATCGCGTCGACGCCGTGCTGTGTTCCAGCGCCACCAGGACGCGCCAGACGCTGCAGCGCACCGGGATCGATGCGCAGGCGCAGTTCTCCGACCGGATCTACGAGGCCACCCCTGGCATGGTCATCGACGAGATCAACGGCGTCGAGGCCTGGGGTGGCGGCGACGTGGCGACCCTGCTGGTCGTCGGACACGAACCGGTGATGTCGGCACTGGCACTCGGGCTGGCGGACCAGGTCAGCGGCAACGGCCCTGTCGCCGAAGAGGTTTCGGCGAAATACCCGACCTCGGCGATCGCGGTGCTGCGTGTGCGCGGGCCGTGGCAGGACCTGGCGATGGGCGGAGCCGAGCTGGTCGACTTCCACGTACCTCGCTAGGCGCGGGTGGCCAGGGTGAGCTCCATCAGCTTGGTCGCCATCCCGCACGCGTCGATGCCGGGTGACTGCGGGTTCACCCACCAACCGACGACACCGGCGGCGTCGCTGACCACTCCGCAGGCACCGTTGGGGTCGTTGGCCCGCACCACGAACGACTGGATGCCGGCGATCGAGCGGTTCTCGATCTGGTAGTTCAGCTGCTGGGCGACCTTGCGCTCGTTGTCGATGCCGCCCTGCTCGAACCAGAACCGGGTGATGTCAACCAGCCCCGCGGGATTGGCCGCCTGCCACCGGCAGACCGCGCCGACGAACGTGCTCTGGATGTCGCGCGGATCCGCCCCGACCGTCTTGGCCAGGAGGTCCTCGGTGAGGACGTCGCACTCCTTGAGCAGGTTCGGGTACTGACGCTGGGAGTCGTTGTTGCGGGGTACGTCGCCACTGCCCGACTTGGCCGCGGTGCCTTCGACCGTCTGCGAGCAGCCCGACAGCACCAGCAGTGCCGTCACCGCGGTCGCCACCGTGGCCCATCCCCGTCGAGCGGTCATTTGGAGTTCACAATCGATTGGCGGGTCAGTTCCTTGGCCACGTCGCACGGGTCAGGGAACGGCTTCTGGGCGTAGCTGATCGACCACTCGATGAAGTCGTCGTTGAACTGGATCCCGATCTCGCAGAGATTCGTACCGAGCGTCGGGTCGTCGTTGGAGGCGATGAAGCCGTCATGGCCCTCGATGTTCACGTCCTCGACGCTGGTACGGGAGAGCTCCTCGGTCTTGCGTTCGCGCCCGATCGGGCTGCCGCGGAACCAGGTGAACGAGAAGTGCGGGCCGAGAATGCTGCCACCGGCCAGCCACTGGCAGCCGACCGAGTTCTGCGCGGTGTTGGTCAGGCCGGGCACCTGGGTCTGCTTGGCGATTTCGGCGTCGCTGATACCGGCGCACTGCGGGAAGAACGGACCGTGCTTGGACGCCGCCGGAGCCGCGTCGGTCGACGGCACGCTGGGCGACGACGGCTGATCGTTCGAGCACGCCGCCAGCGCCGGGATGATCGCCGCGGCCGCCACGACGGCCCGGAACGGCCGTCGATGAACGCGGTGGCTTCCAGTCACGCCATGCACTGTAGCGGCAGGGTTTCAGGTCAACCACCGACAGGCCGATTGACCTGCAAGTTCAGCAGATTCTCAGCTTGGGCGCCCACACCGTCGGTCGTGGGCGGGTGTGCGACAGTAGCGAGATGCTCTTCGGACTGCTCCGACGGCATACCCGGCCGTACCGCCCACTGTTGGCGCTCGTGGCGACTCTGCAGCTGATCAGCACACTGGCCTCGCTGTATCTGCCGACGGTCAACGCGGCGATCATCGATGACGGCGTCGCCAACGGCGACCTGCGCCGCATCGTCGAACTGGGTGCGGTCATGCTGGCCGTCACCGCCATGCAGGTGGTATGCGCCGTCGGCGCGGTCTATTTCGGTTCGCGCGCCAGCATGGGCGTCGGCCGTGACCTGCGTGCCGTCGTCTTCGGCCATATCACCGGCTTCTCGGCCGAGCAGACGGCACGTTTCGGGGCGCCGTCGCTGCTGACCCGAACCACCAACGACGTCCAGCAGATCCAGCTGCTCGTGCAGCTGACGGCCACCATGTTGATCACCGCGCCGATCATGTGCGTCGGCGGCATCGCGATGGCGGTCCACCAGGATGCGGGTCTGTCCTGGCTGCTGCTCGTCAGCGTGCCGGTGCTGGCGCTGGCGAACTATTGGATCGTGTCGCACCTGTTGCCGGTGTTCCGCCGGCTGCAGGGCCAGATCGACGCGATCAACCGCGTGATGCGTGAACAACTCACCGGATTGCGCGTGGTGCGCGCGTTCGCACGAGAAGACCACGAGCGCAACCGATTCGACCACGCCAATCGCGCACTGGCCGGCACCGCCTTGGAGGCCGGCCGGTGGCAGGCGCTGATGCTGCCGGTCACCACGCTGGTGATCAACATCTCCAGCGTCGCGCTGATCTGGTTCGGCGGCAAGCGCATCGACGCGGGCCAGATGCAGGTCGGCTCGCTGATCGCCTTCCTCTCCTACTTCATGCAGATCCTCGTCTCGGTGCTGATGGCCACGTTCATCCTCGTCGTCATCCCGCGCGCCGCCGTGTGCGCCGAACGCATCACCGAGGTGCTGTCCACCTCCCCCACCATCACCAGCCCGGCCGCCCCGGTCACACCGGGCGCGGTGACCGGCCAGGTCCGTTTCCAGGACGCGACATTCAGCTATGCCGGGGCGGATCGCCCGGTGCTGCAGGAGGTTTCCTTCACGGCGCGGCCGGGGACGATGACGGCGATCGTCGGGTCGACGGGTTCGGGCAAGTCGACGCTGGTGGCCCTGATCTGCCGACTCTACGACGTCAGCGCGGGTGCGGTGCTCGTCGACGAGGTCGACGTGCGGGACGCGGACGTCGAGAAGCTCTGGAGCACCATCGGATTGGTCCCGCAGCGGGGTTACCTGTTCGCGGGCACCGTCGCGGAGAACCTGCGCTTCGGCAAGAGCGACGCCACCGACGACGAGATGTGGGCCGCGCTGCGGGTGGCCGCGGCCGACGATTTCGTCGCCGCCCACCCTGACGGCCTGGCCCAGCCGGTGGCCCAGGGCGGAATGAACTTCTCGGGCGGCCAACGGCAGCGGCTCGCGATCGCCCGCGCGGTGATCCGCCGACCCGCGCTCTATCTGTTCGACGACGCGTTCTCCGCACTCGACGTGCACACCGATCGCACCGTCCGCACCCGGTTGCGCGAGGTGTCCGCGGCGGCGACGGTCATCGTGGTGGCCCAACGCATCTCGACCGTGGCCGAGGCCGACCACATCGTCGTCATCGACGACGGACGGGTGGTCGGCACCGGCACCCACGCCGAACTGATCGAGGAATGCCCGGCGTACCGGGAGTTCGCCGACTCCCAGTCGGTCGGCACGTCATGAGCGGACCACTGGCCCGGTCGATGCGCATGGCCGAACCGCCGCAAGCCCGTTCGCGCGATTTCACGGCGTCGGCGCTGCGGCTGCTGGCCCGCCTCACCCCGCACCGCGGGCGGACCACGGCGGTGATGCTGCTCGGTATCGGCGGCATCGCGATCGGGGTCATCGGCCCGCGGATCCTCGGCCACGCCACCGACCTGCTGTTCAACGGGGTCGTGGGTCACCGGCTGCCCGCGGGGCTGACCAAGGAGCAGGCCGTCGAGGCCGCCAGGGCGCGCGGCGACGACACGTTCGCCGACCTGCTGTCGGGCATGAACGTCGTACCGGGTCAGGGCGTGGACTTCGGTGCGGTGGCGCGGACCCTGGCGCTGGCCCTGGCGCTGTATCTGGTTGCCGCGGTGATGGTGTGGCTGCAGGCCCGGCTGCTCAACGTGGTCGTGCAGAAGACGATGGTGGCGCTGCGCTCCGACGTCGAGGACAAGATACACCGGTTGCCGTTGCGCTACTTCGATTCCCGGCAGCGCGGCGAGGTGCTCAGCCGAGTCACCAACGACATCGACAATCTCGCGCAGTCCCTGTCGATGTCGATCACCCAGCTGCTCACCTCGGTGCTGACGGTGGTCGCTGTGCTGGTGATGATGTTGACGATCTCGGTGTGGCTGACGCTGCTCACCATCGTCACCGTTCCGCTGTCGCTGTGGATCACACGTTCGATCGCACGCCGCTCGCGCCGACTGTTCGTCGCCCAGTGGACCAACACCGGAAAGCTCAACGCGCACATCGAGGAGACCTACAGCGGCTTCACGGTGGTCACCACCTACGGGCACCGCGCCCAGGCGCAGCGGCAGTTCGCCGAACTCAACGACGACGTCTACCACGCCAGTTTCGGTGCGCAGTTCCTCTCGGGCCTGGTCTCCCCGGCGACGATCTTCGTCGGCAACCTCAGCTACGTCGCGGTGGCGGTGATCGGCGGCCTGCAGGTCGCCACCGGCCAGATCACCCTCGGCGGCATCCAGGCGTTCATCCAGTACGTGCGTCAGTTCAACCAGCCGCTGACGCAGATATCCGGCATGTACAACACACTGCAGTCCGGAATCGCCAGCGCTGAACGGGTTTTCGAACTTCTCGACGCCGAGGAGGAGCCGCCGTCACCGGCCGGCGAGCTGCCGGCCGGTTCGGCGGGCAGCGGCCGGGTGGAATTCCGCGACGTGCGCTTCGGCTACCGGCCCGACCGGCCCGTCATCACGGATCTCTCGGTGACCGTGCAGCCCGGCACCGCCGTGGCGATCGTCGGGCCGACGGGTGCGGGCAAGACCACGCTGGTGAACCTGCTGATGCGGTTCTACGACGTGGACTCGGGCCAGATCCTGGTCGACGGCGTCGACATCACGTCGGTGAGCCGTACCGCGCTGCGTTCCCGCATCGGCATGGTGCTGCAGGACACCTGGCTGTTCGCCGGCACCGTCTACGACAACATCGCCTACGGTCGCCCGGACGCCGATCACGACGCGGTGATGGCGGCGGCGGAAGCGGCATACGTCGATCGGTTCGTGCATGCCCTGCCCGACGGGTACGACACGCGCGTCGCCGACGGCGGCACGAACATCAGCGCCGGTGAGCGGCAACTCATCACGATCGCCCGGGCGGTGCTGGCCGCACCGCAGCTGCTGATCCTCGACGAGGCGACCAGTTCGGTGGACACCCGCACCGAGGTGCTGATCCAGCACGCGCTGGCGTCCCTTCGCCGGGGCCGCACCAGTTTCACTGTCGCGCATCGTCTTTCGACGATCAGGGACGCCGACGTGATTCTCGTGATGGACACAGGCCGGATCATCGAGCAGGGCAGCCACGCCGAGCTGATGGCGCGCCGCGGTGCGTACTGGGCGATGATCCAGGCCTGAGCTCAGCTCAGAGCTGCGGCCCCGACGCGCGCAGGTCGTCCACCTCGCGCATCGCCTCGCGCAGCTTGCCGAGCCACTCGTCGGCGTGCTCGCCGACCAGGCGTACCGACCAGGCCAGCGCATCGGAGCGCGATCTCGCGACGCCGGCGTCGACCAGTGTGTCGAGCACCTGCCGCTCGGGTTGACGGAGCCGGGTCATCACCGGGACCGCGAGATGGGTGAACAGGGTGCGTTCGTCGCCGGCGGTGATGACACCCCAGGCCACCTTGCGGCCGTAGCGCGCCTCCGCCTCGTCGGCGATCCGCATCCGCTCACCGCGGGTCTGCTCCCGGAACCGCGCCGCCCGGCCGGAGGCGCGGGCCTCGCTCTCGGGTGCTTCACCCTCGGGTTCGGGCAGGCGGCCCAGAACGGTGATCTCCTCGCGATCGACGACGACCTCGGGGTCTCCGGTGAACCAGTCGTCGGGCAGGCGGCCGGCGATCCATTCGCCGGCATCGGTGGCATCGGGTTGGTCGGCTTGCTGCCAGCCGCCGGAGCGGCCCGACCTTCGGCTGTGGGGGTGGTGTCTCATGATTACATGATTAAACCGTTGCATAGTCGCGAAGGGGCGAGTTCACCGACGGCGAACTCCTAGGCTGATCTCCAGCACAGGAGCACACGATCGTTGAGAGGCGGCAGCGGTGAACGCACCCGGACCCGGCAGTTGGCAGCCCGACCCGGAGGGCCGGTACGAGTACCGGTGGTTCGACGGACAGCGCTGGACCGACCAGGTGTCCGCAGGCGGCCAGGTGATGAGCGCTCCCCTAGGCCAGCACTCGCCGGCGCAGGCCGGTGACGGTTTCGCCGGAATCACCGGCGATCTGGTGGACGGGCGGTTCAGCGAGAAGGAAGCCCAGCCGATCGGCAACCAGAACGCCAAACTGCTGCGCGTCCGGCTCGGCGAACCGATCATGGCCAGGCAGGGCTCGATGGTGGCCTACCAGGGCAACGTCGATTTCTCGTTCGAGGGCGGTGGCGCGTCGAAGTTCCTGAAGAAGGCGCTCACCGGCGAGGGCCTGCCGCTGATGCGGTGCGCCGGCCAGGGTGACGTCTTCCTCGCCGACCGCGCCTTCGACGTGCACCTGCTGAAGCTGAACAACTCCGGGCTGTCGATCAGCGGCAAGAACGTGCTGGCGTTCTCGTCAGGACTCGACTGGAACATCGAGCGCGTCCGGGGCGGGAGCATCGCCACCGGCGGGCTGTTCAACACGACGCTGCGCGGCACCGGGTGGGTGGCGCTCACGACAGATGGTCCGCCGGTGGTGCTCGATGCCGCCGAGGCCCCGACGTTCGCCGACACCAACGCGGTGGTGGCCTGGTCGGCCGGTCTGCAGACGCAGCTGAAGACCAGCTTCAAGGCCGGCGCCCTGATCGGCCGCGGGTCCGGGGAGGCGGTGCAGGTGTCGTTCCACGGCAGCGGTTTCGTGATCGTGCAGCCCTCGGAGGGCGTGCCGGTCACCACCGCGCAGTAGGGCTACAGCTCGAGCAGCACCGTCACCGGGCCGTCGTTGACGAGTTCGACCGCCATGTCGGCGCCGAAAGCGCCCGTGCGCACCGTCGCCCCGAGATCCACCAGTCGCGCGGCGAACGCGTCGACCAGCGGTTCGGCGACCGGGCCCGGCGCCGCGGCGTTCCACGTCGGCCGCCTGCCCTTGGTGGTGTTGCCGTACAGCGTGAACTGACTGACCACCAGGACAGGCGCGTCGATGTCGGCGGCCGACTTCTCCCCGTCGAGAATGCGTAGCTGCCAGAGCTTTTCGGCCAGGCGCGCAGCTGTGCCGGCGTCGTCGTCGTGGGTGACACCGACGAGGGCGAGCAGGCCCTGCGTCGCCGGCCGGATCTCACCGACGACCTCGCCTGCCACCGTGACGCGCGCCGCGGTGACGCGCTGAACGAGGACCCGCACTACAGCGTTCCGAGAATCTGCTTCATCGTGGCGATTTCGCGCTCCTGGGTGTCGATGATGTCGTGGGCCAGCTTCTTGGCATCCTCGGACGTGCCGGTGTCGACCTCGGTCTGGGCCATCCGCACCGCGCCCTCGTGGTGGGCGATCATGCCGGTGAGAAACTGCCGCGCGGCGTCGACGCCCTGGGCCTGGCGCAGCTGCTCGAGCTGCTGGTCGGTCATCATGCCCATATCGGTCATGTCGTGACCCTCGTGATTCATCGGCGGGACACCCCACTGCGTCAGCCACTGCTGCATCGTCGCGATCTCCGGGCCCTGGGCGGCCTTGATCTGGCGGGCCAGGTCGAGCACGCGAGGGTCGATGCCCTGCTTGCCCAGGATGATGTCGCTCATCGTGATGGCCTGCTCGTGGTGGGGCACCATGCCGCTGGCGAAGGCGACGTCGGCGGCGTCATGACCAGCGGCGGGGTCGGCGCTCGGGTCGGCGTGCTGGGACATCGAGCCGTGGTCATGGCCGGTCGAGGAGCCGGCGGTGTCCGTGCCGGAGCTGGTGCACCCCGTCAGAAGCAGGAGCAGTGCGGCGCCCACGGCTGCTGCGGCGCGGTTCATCGACATCGTCTTCCCTTCGTTGCTATACCCTAGGGGGGTACGGTACACAGGAGATGAGGGAACGTCACCCTCCCGGAAAGGACCTCATGAGCACCACCACCGTCAACGTCGAGGGTATGAGTTGCGCCGGGTGCGCCTCGTCGGTGCGTGCCGAACTGAGCCAGCTCTCCGGGGTCACCGAGGTCGGCATCGACCTCGCCGCCGGAACAGTGACCATCACCAGCACCGCCCCCGTCGATGACGCCGACCTGCGGGCCGCGATCGAAGAGGCCGGCTACCAGCTGGCGAGCTGACCATGACGTCGGTGGAGTTGGACATCGACGGCATGACGTGCGCGTCCTGCGCCGCCCGGGTCGAGAAGAAGCTCAACAAGCTCGACGGGGTCACGGCGACGGTCAATTTCGCCACCGAGAAAGCGCGTGTGCAATACGACCCGAGCGTCACGCCCGAGGATCTCGTCGCCGCGGTGGAGGCGGCCGGATATCACGCCGCCCTGCCGCAGCGCGAGCCCACGCCGGAGCCGTCCGAGGCCGACCCCCTGCGTCGTCGCCTGCTGATCTGCACGGCCCTGTCGATCCCCGTCATCGCGATGGCCATGATTCCCGCGCTGCAGTTCACCAACTGGCAGTGGCTCTCGCTGACTCTCGCTGCGCCCGTGGTGATCTGGGGCGCATGGCCGTTCCACGTCGCGACGTGGACGAACCTCCGGCACCGCGCGGCCACGATGGACACGCTGATCTCCCTGGGCACGCTGGCTGCATTCGGTTGGTCGGTCTATGCGCTGTTCTGGGGCACGGCCGGGATGCCCGGGATGCGCCACGCCTTTGCGTTCACCATCGCCCGCACCGACGGGAGCGGCAACATCTACCTGGAGGCGGCCGCCGGGGTCACGACGTTCCTTCTGGCCGGGCGCTACGCTGAGGCGCGCGCCAAACGACAGTCCGGCGCCGCGCTGCGGGCATTGCTCGACATGGGCGCCAAGGAGGTGGCCGTCCGTCGCGACGGGGTCGAGCGCCGGGTGCCGGTCGAATCACTCTGCGTCGGTGACGAATTCGTGGTGCGTCCGGGTGAGAAGATCGCCGCCGACGGTGTGGTCGTCGATGGACGGTCGGCCGTGGATGCCTCGATGCTGACCGGTGAGGCGGTACCCGTGGACGTGGCGCCCGGTGACGACGTGGTCGGCGCCACTGTGAACGTCGACGGGACGATCGTCGTACGGGCGCGGCGGGTGGGCGCCGACACCCAACTCGCGCAGATGGCCCGGTTGGTCGAGGCCGCCCAGAACGGCAAGGCGCAGGCGCAGCGGCTGGCGGACCGGATCTCGGGAGTGTTCGTCCCGATCGTGCTCGGCCTATCCGTTGCGACGCTGGGCTTCTGGCTCGTCAGCGGTGCCTCGTCGGCTGCGGCGTTCACCGCGGCCGTGGCCGTGCTGATCATCGCGTGCCCGTGCGCGCTGGGACTGGCGACGCCGACGGCGCTGATGGTCGGCACCGGCCGAGGGGCCCAGCTCGGCATCCTCATCAAGGGACCGCAGGTGCTGGAATCGACGCGGCGGGTGGACACCGTGATCGTCGACAAGACCGGCACCGTGACGACGGGCGCGATGACGCTTGACGACGCGATCGCCGCGGACGGTGAGCAGACCGATGAGGTGCTGCGTGTCGCCGGAGCGGTGGAGAATGCGTCGGAGCATCCGATCGCCCGCGCGATCGCGGCTGCTGCCCGCACCAAGCTCGGCGAGCTGCCGGTGGCCACGGACTTCGAGAATCTGCGCGGCCTCGGAGCGCGCGGCACCGTCGACGGCCACGCCGTGCTGGTGGGCCGGCTGCGGCTGTTCGCCGAGCGTGGTCACGAGGTGCCCCTTGACGTGGCGGCCGCGGCGCAGCGCGCGGAATCGGACGGACGCACCGTGGTCGCGGTGGGCTGGGACGGCCGGGTGCGCGGCCTGCTGACCGTTGTCGATGCCGTCAAACCGACATCGGCAGAAGCGATTTCGCTGCTCAAGCAGCTTGGCCTCACCCCGATCATGGTGACCGGCGACAACGAGGTGGTTGCCCGCACGGTGGCCGCCGAGGTGGGCATCGACACGGTGATCGCCGGGGTGCTGCCTTCCGAGAAGGTGGACACGGTCACGCGCCTGCAGAGCCAGGGCCGGGTGGTCGCAATGGTGGGTGACGGCGTCAACGACGCGGCCGCGCTGGCGCAGGCCGACCTCGGGCTGGCGATGGGCAGCGGTACCGACGTCGCGATAGAGGCGAGCGATCTGACGCTGGTCCGCGACGATCTGCGCGCTGTGCCCGACGCCATTCGCCTCTCCCGCCGGACACTGGCCATCATCAAAGGCAACCTGTTCTGGGCGTTCGCCTACAACGTCGCCGCGATCCCGCTCGCCGCAGCGGGCCTGCTCAACCCCATGATCGCGGGCGCCGCCATGGCGTTCAGCTCGGTGTTCGTGGTGACCAACAGCCTCCGACTGCGAGGCTTCACGCCCGCCCGCTGATCACGGTCCGTGGTCGTCTTCGGGCAGGAGGTGACGGTTGGGGTGGTGGTAGCCGTTGACCCGGTGTTGGCCGGTGTCCAAGTCAGGGGGCGGCAGCCATTCGGTCTGGCCGCGGGTGTTGCGGCGGGTGGTCCAGCCGGTCTGTTCGATGAGGCGGTTGTCGGGGCCACACGCGAGGGTGAGGTTGTCGATGTCGGTGGTGCCGCCGTGTTTCCAGTCGACGAGGTGGTGGACCTGGGTCCAGTAGCCCGGCCCGTCGCAACCCGGCCTGGTGCAGCCGATATCACGGGCGTGCAGCATGATCCGCTGCGCCGGCGACGCCAGCCGTTTGGTGCGGCCCAGGTAGAGGGCCTCGTTGGTGTGCTGGTCGAACACCGCCAGATAGTGGTGCGCGTGCGACGCCATCCGGATCAGATCGGCCATCGGGAGCACGGAACCGCCACCGGTGACCGCCACCCCCGCACCTTTTTCCAACTCCTGCAGCGTCGTGGACACGATCACCGTGACCGGTAACCCGTGGTGGCGGCCGAGCTGTCCAGACATCAGCGCCATCCGGCCCGCGGCCAGCCAGGCGTCGTGAGTGCGCTGCCCCGGGGACCGGGTGTCGGTACGGGCCTGCTTGTCATCGGGGTCGCCGTCGGTGCACGGCGTCTGGTCGTCGGGGTTGCCCATGCCTGGTGCGGCGAGTTTGGCGTGGATGGCTTCCCAGACGGCTCGCCATTGGGGGGTGACCCAGCCGGTGAGATGGCTCATCCCATCAGGCTGTTGACGCCCGAGGCTCAGGCAGCGGCGGCGGGCGCGCTCAGCGTCGGTGGGTTCGGGCCCGTCCTGATCGATGACCGTGGCCAACCGGTCGGCTTTCTTGCGCAGTTCCTCCGGACCCACACCCCGGCCGAGGTCGGCGAGCTGACGGTCAGCATGGGCGCGGGTATCGACATCGACCCAGCCGGGCAACCGATCATGAAACCTCGCGATCACCGCGACATGCTCAGCATCCAACGCCCCGTCGGCCTGGGCGGCGGCGGTGGCCTCCCACCGCGGCGCCAACGGTTCACCGGTCAGGGATTGCCGCGGCCCCAACGCCGTCGCCTCGGCCAACCGGCGTCGGGCATCCCGCGAAGACACCCGCAGCGCGGTGGTCAGCACCGTCCGCCACGACGACTCCCCCAACTTCCGGGGCTCGGTCTCGGCCACCAGCCGGGCCAACACCCGATGCTCCAACGCCGGCACCGCCCGCAGCACCGTCGTCACCTCGCTCAACAACCCGACGAGTTCGGGGTGGGTCAACCCGTCGCAGGCGTCGTGCAGGATCGCGAACTGCGACCGGATCGCCTCCACCGCGCTCGCCACCTCACCCATACATCGAACACTAGTTCGACCCACCGACACGTAGCTGCGGACGGGAGAGTGGCTACTGACCGCTCAGCAGATCGACCGTCCTTGCGAATTGATCGCGTGCTGCACTGTCGTCGTCGTGCGAGGCCAGACAGTGTGACAGCAGAACGCGGGCCTTCAGGCCGTCCAGATAACCGGCACTGAGAAGCCCGCGACGCAGCAGGTCGATCTCACCGCCGGCGAAGCTGTAGGTGCGTTCGAGGATCTCCCCGGCTCCGGTCCTGGATGCCAGGACTACGGGGACGTGCTCGACGAGTCGCTGCACCGCTGGAACCGCCCGGGCGGGGAGATGGCCACCGCCGAATCCCTCGATGACGACGCCTGCGTACCCCAGTGATGGGAGAACGTCGAAGATTCGGCCGTCATCGCCGATGGTCATTGTCACCAGAGCCACCGGGCCGACAGCCCTGCGGTAGGCACTCGCGGCCATCGCGATCCGCGGTGGTCGGGTGACCACCCGAACCTTGTGTTCTGTCACATAGCCGATCGGTCCGACCATGCTGGAGACGAAGGCCGAGGGAATGGACGTATGGGATTTGCGAACGAATCGGGCCGCATGGATCTCGTCGTTGAACACGACCACAGCCCCGACGCCTGCGGCGAGCGGAGAGGCAGCCACGTGCAGGGCTGCAGACAGGTTCGCCCTCCCGTCCGCGCCGTACAGCGTCGGGTTGCGCATGGCCCCGGTGACGACGATCGGCCGGTCCGACGCCACGAGAAGCTCGAGGGCGAAAGCTGTTTCCTCGATGGTGCTCGTTCCCTGGGTGACCACAGCGCCCACGGCGCCGGCCTCGAACGCCGCGGTGATCCGCGCAGCGAGCTCGACGAGGTCCTCCACGACGAGATCGCTCGATGGCAACTGGCGCACCGACGTCGCCGTCACCGCCATGCCGTCGTGCACCGATCCGCCGAGACCGGCGAGCAAATCGGCCGACCCGAGGGTGGGGGACACGCCGCCGGAGTCCCCCTGATCCGATGTCGAAGCGATGGTCCCGCCGAGGGAAAAGAGGGCGACCCTCGGCAGGCCAGCGCTGCCCGCGTTGATCGGCGTCAACGGCGGGTGAGTAGGCGGGCGAGGTCTGCGGTGTCGTCGAGTTCTTGGATGCGACTGACGCATTCGTGGATCGCACCGGCGCGGTCGGCCGACAGGACGTCGGCGGTGAGTGCATCGAACTTGGCGCGCAGGGCCTGTGCGTCCAGGGGATTGCCCGGGCTTCCCAGGGGATGCGGCACTTCCCGTGACAATGTCGTTCCGTCACGGAAGGTGATCGTCGTGGTCGAGGCGACCGACTGCCCCGTCGCGGACGCGTCCCGGTCGAACGATTCGTCTCCGACGACGACGATCTTCTCGGAGAGAGTCCGGATGCGATCGTCCTGCAGTCGGAGGTCGTTCACGATGTCGCCGAAACCGACGGAACCCTTGTACGCGGCGACGGCCAGGACGTATTGCATGCAGTGCGAACGAAGCGGGTTGTTGTCGACGACGTGATACGACGACATCGGCGCGCGAACCTCAACGCGCTCAATCTCACTCGGATCCACACCGCCGTCGTGCAGGAGCGACGTGAAGCCGTCGAGGCCCGCGGGGATGAACACACAGCAGCTGTTCCGCTTGAAGAACAAGTTGGTCACTTCGTAGCGTGTTCCGATGCCCTCGAGCAGCGCGGCCTGATCCCACTGTCCGGTGAACGCGGGCCCGAACGGGTACTTGCCGCCGAAGATGTCTTCGGGACCCTTGAAGCCGTGGTGGGCCAGCAGAGCCGCCTGCGCGCCGGCCTGCGCGGCGAGGCCGATGTTCAGTGGGCGCGACTGTTCTGACGGATCGTCCACCCACGACAGCAGGCCGCAGGCACTCGTCCCGGCGAGACCGAGTGCATTGGTCGTCTGCTCCGCGTCCAGACCGAGCAGCCTCGCGGCTGCGACCGCCGCGCCGAAGGTGCCGGCGATGGTGCTCGGATGCATTCCGCGAGCGTACATTTCGGCAGGGTCCAGTGCGTAGGAAACTCGAGCTGCGACGTCGATTCCTGCCACCACCGCGGCGATCAGGTCGCCGCCGGTCGCGTGTCGGTATTCGCCGACGGCCAGTGCGGCCGGGGCCACGACGGCGATAGCATGCACGTTCGCGCTGGCGTGATGGCTCTCGATGTCACAGTAGTAAGCGAGCGTGCCGTTGAGCAGCGCCGCCGTCGCGGGATCGGTGCGCTTGTCCGATCCGAACAGGCTCGCCCCGGAGCCACCCGCGAAGTCGGCGTACCGCTCGAGCTGCGCCATGACGGGGTAGCTGCTACTGGTCGCGGCCATCAGCGCCCCCAGAGCGTCGCCGAGCGCGTCCTTGGCACTGTCGATCACCCGCGCGGGCAGGCGATCGAGGTCGTAGTGGTGCAGTGCTGCAACCAATTCCGCTGTGCGTGTGGCGGTCATGCGGCGAGCCCGAGTGCGTGGGGAACGGCGGTGAGGTTGGGTAATTCCAGGGTGGGCGCAGGATGTTCGGGCCGCAGTGTCTGGCCTTGACGGTTGACCCAGATCGTCGGGATGCCCATCGGCACCGAACGGGGCAGGTCGACGTACTGGGACTGCGCGATGTGAACGGCTTCGTGAGGCTCGGCGTTCGCCAGCTCGAGAACCCGCTCGAACAAGGGTGCTGCCGGCTTGTACGCCCCGACGATCTCGCCGGTGATCGTGAAAGTGAAGGGGTGGTTCATCTTTGCCGCACTCGCGTCGAGGATGTCTTTCTGACTGTTCGAGATCGTCGCCAGTGGGCATGCACGACGCAGGACACTCAGCACCGGATTCGTGTCGGCGAACGGCGGCGCATCGGCCATCACGTCGCCGAGCCGATCCGCCAATTCGGGTGTGATCGAGAGATTCTCGTCCGCGCATGCGGCCAGCAGCGTGTCGGTCAGCAGTTGCCGGTACAGCTTGAACGGTTCGTCACGGACGGCCGGCAGTGCATGACCGTAGTACCAGCGTTGATAGAACGGCGCGACGTCGAAGGCGGGTCCGAAGACGAGGGCGAGATATGCGCGCAGCGCCCCGTCCCAGTCGATCAGAGTGCCGTAGGTGTCGAACGTGATGACTTTGGGGTGTTTCGGCAGAGGTGCTGCGGAGGACATACGCCTCATCAAACACAAACGTCAGTAAGGTGTCAATTTAAAATAACTAATTACTGACGACCGTTTGGCCACCTTTCGCGCGGGTGCGGAAGGCCCTCACGTGAGCCCGGTTCGCGCATCCGGTCGGTTCGCAGAATCGACGGGTGCCTGGGCGGGAGAGATCGACGAACACCCGATGGCAGTCGTCGGCGCTGCACACCCGCATCCGGGCCAGGGCACCGTCTGCGATCGCCGACAGCAGCGCCACTGCCGTCGTCGCGATCACCCGTTCCCGCAGCGGCGCCCCCTGCCGGGTGTAATGCCAGTGCCATTCGCCGTCGTGATTGGTCAATCGCGGAGCGCTGCCAACCTCTTTGAGGTTCCGATTGAGGATGTCGATCGCCGTCGCAGCGTCGTCGGTTTCGAAAACCGACCTGAGTTGATGCCGCCAGTTGCTCAACCGCGACTGATCGGCCGCAGACAACGCGTCCACGCCTTCCCATCCGAGACCACGGAGCAGTTCAGCGGTGTCGTCGCGTCCGCCGAGTCGATCGTCGCCCGCGGCCAGATCGTAGGTGTTCACCAGGGCGACCGCCGTCTGCACAGATCGGTTGGCGTAGTCTTTGAGCATCTCGATGCCTTCCGGCCATGTCAGGAGTCAAAGGCCAATATACCGCCGGAGTGCGCCTATGCGTCGAGCCCCTTCACCAGGGCCGCCAACGCCGACGAGACATGCTCCGACACGCATCTGTCGAGTCGCTTGCTCGGCCCAGCCGCGATCAGGTCGGCGATCTCCCTGTGCTCCCGGATGAGGCGCTCGCGGTAGTCGTCGACGTCGTTGAGGACGCGGCGCGTCTGGAACAGATGCACCTGACTCCGGATGGCCCGCCACGCGTGTTCGAGGCGTGAGTTTCCCGCGACCTCGTAGATCGCGTCGTGGAAGCCGAGGTCCAGTTCGAGCAGTTCGCCGAAGCCCGCACCGGACCGACTCATCGCTTCCAGGCGCGCCAATGCGGTGTCGATCGGTTCGTGCGAGTCGGCCGCCGCAGCAGAGGATGCTGCCAGGACATCGAGCGCCGACCTCAGGGCGTACAACTCGACCGCATCGTGGCGCGTCACGTCGATCACCCGAGTGGGGCGATGCCACGCCGTCACCACGATCCCGTCGCGCTCCAGCTGCGCCAGACCCTCCCGTACCGAACCCCGGCTGATTCCCATCGACGCCGCCAGATCGACTTCCAAAAGTGATGTGCCAGGCGGGAAGTCGCCACCGAGGATGGCGTTCTTGATGCGTGCCGCGGCCTCCGCGGCGATTCCGCGATGGGTGACGGGTGCGACGCCGAGCTGGTTGGGCATACCCCATCATCACACATGTGAATGTTGACATTCAGCTTTAGCGACGTCAGGGTGGTGAGATGGGTGACGAAGCCGGTGGATTGACCGGGCCTGGAAATTGCACTGTCTCAGGTGATCACACCGCGATCGAGGTGTCCGCCGTCCGAGTTGCGCCGGCGCGGTTCGGCCACCTCGACTCGTCCCACGCACCGGGCCAGCAGACAGTCATCGCCCGGGAGTTCTCGGCGGGCATCCCCGTGGATTTCTCCCACGGCGATGTGGGCGCGTTCCCGCCCGATCCCGCGGCTGCCGCAGCAGTGCGAGACGCCCTCGACACCGGGGCCGCCTGGGCCTACTCCCCGTACCGGGGCCACCGGCACGTCCGCTCTGTCGTCGCCGAACGGCTCACCGCGCTCATCGACGTCCCGATCGACTCCGAGCGCCAGGTCCTGATCTCCGCGGGCACACAGGCCGGTCTGTTTCTCGCGATGTCATCGGTCATCGAACGGGGTGACAGGGTCGGGATCGTCGCACCCGACTACTTCGCCTATCGCAAGATCACGGAGTTCCTCGAAGCTCAGCCGGTCGAACTGGAGCTCCGGTACCGAGATCGCAACGGCGCGGGGGAGATCGATCTCGAGTCGCTGGAATCCGCTGTGGCGTCGGGTGTCCGCGTCATCGTGTTCTCCAATCCGAACAATCCGACAGGTGTGGTCTACGGCCGCTCCCATCTGGGCGAGATCAACGCGTTGCTCGCGTCGTACGGTGCCTTCGCCGTGGTCGACCAGCTGTACTGCCGGCAGATCTTCGACGGCCGCGACTACACCCATTTCGCACGCCTGGAGGGCGCGGCCGAGCGCACCTTGACTCTGGTCGGGCCGTCGAAGACGGAGTCCCTCTCCGGCTTTCGGCTCGGGGTGACCATCGCACCCGAGCCGATCATCAGCCGCATGGAGAGCCTCCAGGGTCTGGTGACCCTGCGCGCGCCCGGGTATTCACAGGCCGCGCTGCAACCGTGGCTGAACGAACCGCCGGGCTGGCTCGCCGCCCGCATCGCCGCGCACCAGCGCATCCGCGACAACCTGATGGCTGTCATCGACGCCAGCGACGCTGTCAGCGCGCGCCCGGCCGAAGGCGGTAGCTACCTGTTCGTCCACATCCCCTCGGCCGCTGGACGACTCGACGCGTTCGTCGACACGCTGCGCGTCGACGAGGGGGTCACGGTGACGCGCGGCACCGAATTCGGGGGGTTCCCCGACGGGATCCGGTTGAACTTCTCCCAGGATCACGCCGCGGCGGTCGCGGGGATGCACCGTATCGAACAGCTGGCCGCGCGGTGGTGAATAACGCCCGGTGGTGAACCCCGCCGCGCTCATCCGCGCGCGGTCAGGTCATCCAAAAGTGAGAACAGTCGCGTCGCGATCCTGTGTGGGTCATGTCGATAAGCGCCGTGCTCGTACTCGTTGGTGATCCAGGGACGGCAGTTTCCGAGCATGGACACGGTTTCGATCGCCATGGTCCGCTCGACGTACAGGTCGTCCCAATACACGGTGCCGACGACGGGGACCGTATTCATCTTCAATTGTTCGATGTCGTACAGGGCCGGCCAATCCTCGTGTTCTGCAATGGCATTCGCCACGTCACGAAGTGGTGCGAGATCGGGCAGCTCGTCGGTCATCCATGGGAACACCGCTTCTCCCGTGAAGTACGGCGCGGGCTGGGCGTCCAGCGCGAAGCGTGCATCGGCGCGACGAGCGCGCTCGGCTGCCCACCGGGTCGCGGGGCCGCTGGTGTAAGTGGCCTCGTGGAGCAGGGTGTAGAGGGGGTTCGTGGCGGGCGACATCATCGATGCGACGTGCGCATGCACGGCTCCGCTGAGCATCCCGAGCTGGTCGAGATCGTTGTCCGCGCGCTCGATGATGCCGTGCAGCTCGGCCGGCCCGTGCTGGAGGCCGAGCACGGCGCCGAGCATCAGGAAACGGCTGGCACTGAGTCGCCGACCATGACCGTCGAGATCGTCGGCCGTTTCGAGATGGTCGACGATCCGTCGTACGCGCAGTGCATCGTCGGGAAACCGTGCGTAGAAGTCGGCATTGAGGCTCGCGACATGCTCGAAGAGCCGGGTGTAGACCTCGTCGGTCTCGTGCAGAACGGGCGCGAAACCGCCTGTGATGATCACGCCCCTGAGGTGTTCGGGCAAGGCGGAAAGGTAAGTCAGAGAACAGAAGCCGCCGAAACTCTGACCGAAGACGTACCAGTCGGTGTCGTGACCGTAGAGGGTGGCGCGCAGGCGATCCGCGTCGCGCACGATCGAGTCCTGTCGGAAATTGCGGAGATAGTCGCCGAGGCGACCTGCGTCTTCGACGGGGAGCGCACGGGCGTCCACGGGTGTACTCAGGCCGGTGCCGCGTTGGTCCAGAAGCACCACCCTGAATCGCGGCAGCAGTTGTTCGAGCCAGCTCCCGCGGTGGTCGGGATACGCGACCTCGTGACCCGGGCCGCCTTGGAACCACACGATCGGCGGCCGACTCGCATCGTCGGCGTGTTCCGCGGCGACGACTTCCCGCGCGTGCACGCTGATCTGCGGGCCCGTCGGATCACTCCAGTCGAGCGGCACCTCGATGCGGTGATTGGTGACCACCATGCGATCGATGGCGACGCGCGATGTCGTTTCCGAAGTGTGCATCAGCAGATGCTCCTAGCCGTAGGCGGGAAGTGCCAAGCTAAGCGACGCAGTTGTCGAATGTCAACATTAGGAAGCGAGGATCCGGGAGGCGGCCCCGCCACTAGCCTGCGGCGGTGCTGTCACCACCCGCATCGGAGGTGCCGGAAGCCGAGTCCGATCCTGAGTTCCGTTCTGGCACAGAATCCTTGGCGTCCCTGGTATCCAGGGTGTCCCTGGCGTCCGTCTCCCGGGCTTCGGCACGTTCGCGCAGCTTCTCCAGGCGGCGTTCGCGCCACGACAGGGGGCGGGTATCGCGGTCCTCTGACATCTCGGCGACCGCCTCGGTGTCGGTGGAGCGCTTGTCCGACAGGGTCTTCAGGCCCTCCCGAATGGCCCCCGGCACCTTGGACACCGTGTCGGCGACTTCGGCGGGCGACGGCGCGAGTCGGGCGGGCCGATAGCGGCTGGGATCCGACGGGATGGGGTTGTTGTCGTAGTACGCGGAATCGACGATCACCTTCAGCACGGGTTCGCTGACGTCGGCGATGACCTCGCCGAGCGGGCCGGTGTCACGGATGAGCCGCGCCAACGGCAACTCCTCGGTCGTGTACGTCACGTAGGTGGTGT
>Ga0247757_10000273_pt1 | contig 43453 bp, 34 predicted proteins | sample UWRJL126311R4_FD_180929 | JGI IMG/M metagenome (GOLD analysis project Ga0247757, IMG submission 180929) | Plant litter microbial communities from Arlington Agricultural Research Station in Wisconsin, United States - UWRJ-L126-311R-4 | ecosystem: Environmental > Terrestrial > Plant litter >... | reverse complement strand
GACGTGCGCACCCGAGCCGTCCTCGACGAAGCTGGCGTGGTCCAGCGTGTCAGCGTGGGTCGCTAAAAGTACTGTGCGCGCATAGTACTTTTCGACGCGCAAGACGTGCGCACCCGAGCCTTCCGCGACGAAGCCTGGCGTGGGCCAGCGTGTCAGCGTGGGTCGCAAATATTCCTGTGCGCATAGTACTTTTCGATGCGCAAGACGTGCGCACCCGAGCCTTCCGCGACGAAGCTGGCGTGGTCCAGCGTGTCAGCGTGGGTCGCTAAAAGTACTGTGCGCGCACAGTACTTTTAGCGACCGCCAGGTGTGGGCCGGTCAGAGCCCTTCGACGCCAAGGCGGCGGTGGCCGAGAGTGCCCGCCACTGCCACTGCCACGGCCAATGCCAATGCCAATGCCACGGCCAATGCCAATGCCAATGCCACGGCCACGGCCACGGCCACGGCCACGGCCACGGCCAATGCCAATGCCATGCCGCGAACTTTGAGACGCAGCGCGCCTTCCGCGCCCGCTATCCAAACCCGATCGACCGAACGCGGCTCAGCGACGCTGGCTCGTGACTTCGCGCGAGACGGGATCGCGAACAATCGAGAGCCGCGGCGGGCTGCCGATATGGAGCGCGCGCGAGCCCGGCTCTGCGCACACTTCAACCGGGACGCCATCGGCGTTGCAGCGCACCGCGATGGGTGCGGGTGCCGGGAGCGGGCTGCCTGGCGCTTGGCGCGTGACCCCGCGCTGCGTGGGCACGGCAACGTACGGCGCGAGCAACGCGAGATCGTCGATTTCGAGGCCGTCGGACGGCCGGAAGTAGGCGACGGCCGCGAACACGCCGCGCACGTCGACCGCGCACACCACCGCGCCGATGCCGAGTTCGGCCGGCAACGGTTGAGTCGCTGACGTTTCGGTCCAGGGCGCTTCCAAGAAATCCGAATCGGCCACGTGCCGCGTGCTGGCGGCGTGATCGATGTCGTTGATGGTGCCCAAATCGGAGAGCGTGACGAGGCCGCCTTCGCTCGGTCCGGCGACACGCAAGAACGGGCGCGTGAACGCTTGCTCGGTGAACGCCACTTGGCCTGCGGAGCGCACGCGGCCCAGGACCTCGGCGCGGCCGTCGGCGCCCGCCCGTTCCGCGCGCAGGATGCCGTGCTTGACCAATGAGCCGAGCGATTTGGCGCCGTCATAGGCGTTGGCTACGGCCGCGGCCGCCACCGCGCCGGGGACCGCGATGCGCGCCGCGGGCGGAATGGTTTCTTCCGGCAAAAAGCCGCGCGGGCGCTTGGTGCCGAGGCCCGGCTGACGCAAGCGACCATCGAACGCGCGCCCCCCGGTGCCGATGCCCGCGACCAGGATCGTCATCGGCGAGAGCAGCACGCCCGAGTAGCCGCCCGCAGCCGCGAAGAAGCCCGCGAGCACGGCGCCCACCGCCGAGCCGCCTTGACCGAGTTGCGCAACGGCCGCTTCTTCGGCGATCGGATCGTTGGAGATGGCGAGGGCGCGTGATCTCATTCCGCGAGCTCCTGGCGGAGCACCTTGGCCGCGTTCTCCGCGCCGTGGCCTTCGATCACGATGAATGCTTCTTCGCACTCGGCGATCGCTTCGGCCACGTGGGTCGCGGCGCTGGAGCGCACTTGCACGCCGTCACCGAGTGCCAAGAGCCGCGTGTACACGCACTCGCCAATCGGCGGCACGGCTTGCGTCACGTCACGCACGACGGTCACGCCGTGTTCGGCGGCGAACACCTCGATTTGCTCGTCTTCCCACACGCCGCGGGATTCCCAGGCGATGCGCCGGTCGTCGTGCTCCACCGCTTCGAACAGCTTGGCGAGACGCTCGCGCATGCGCGCACTCGGGCCAACCGTCGACGGCGTTTGCAAGAGGAGCCACTTCGCCGACAAGGCGTCGGCGATTTCTAGCGTTCGACCGAGGTCGAGCGCGCTCGACTCGAGTTTCCCCACCGCGCGCGGTAGCACGACGCTGAACGCGAACGTGGCCGGCACGCGCTTCTTCCAATCCGCAAGCTTTGCCCCACGCGGCAGGTTGGTCGCATCCGCCCTCACCTCGAGCATGTTGAAGCGCGATGCGTAGCGGGCGATGTCGCCTTCGAGATTGTGTCTTCCAACGAATAATTGCATGGGGATCGAGTTCGAAGTGTTGCTCAAGGTGATCGTCTCGGGGCGAGCGCCCCGAAACCTAGTTGGCGAAGTGAAACCACTCGGTCGGGTGGCGCGAGATGAATGACTGCATGGCGACCGCGGTGCTGTCGGCAGCCGCGCGCAGATCGTCGAGCGTTGCCTGCCGCTCGACCCAGATCGGCGCTTCGATCGAAATTTCGTAGCGGAAATAGCCCAAACGGTGCGCAAAAATAGGCACGATCGGCGCGCCCGAGAGCGCGGCCAGGCGAAACGGGCCCTCGGGCATGGCCTGTTTTTCGCCGAACAGCTCGATATCGAGCATGCGGCCACCCGGGGCGGCGCGATCGAGTTGAATTGCTACGGCTCCCCCGCCCCGCACGTGCCGCAGTAAAGGCAAGGAATCGAGCGGGTGATTGCCGACGTGCAGCACGCGCACGCCGCTGCGCTCGCGCACCGCGTCGTGCATTTTGCGGGCCGCTTCGTCTTGCTCGGCGAGCATGACGACCACCACTTCGGCGTCGAAGTCCTTGGTCAGCAGGCGAGCCGCGCAGTCCCACGGGCCGATGTGGCCGGTGACCAAGATCACGCCGCGCCCCGCTTCCAGCGCGCCGCTCAAGTGCGAGGCGCCGAGCACGGTCAGCTCGGTGTTTCGCGCGTCCGCGCGCTCCATGCCGAGTGACTCGGCGAAGCACGAGGCGTAGCTGGTGAACGTGCGCACGACGTCGCGCTGTTCGCTCAAGAACGAGCGTTGGCCCTTCACTCGGCGCAAATTGCGGAGCACACGCTGACGCGTTTCCGGCAGGGCCATAGCAAAGGCAGTGCCGAAGAATTTGGGACTGTGTTCGATCACGAATCGAGGGCCAAAGCGCGCGCCGGCATAGGCGAGGCGCCGCAAGAAGGCGCTGTCTGGGCGGAGGGCGCGAGCCAATGAGCACGTTCCCGTGTCATGCCGAAGGCGCTGCCGCAAGCCCTGGAGCACCTTTTTCGCGGCCAGCGCTTGAGAAACCGCCCGGGACACAGGACAGTCCCGCCATGGCGCCTGGGCCCGAGGCCACGACCAGCGATTCCCTGTACGGCGGAGCCGTCAGCCTGCTGCAGCCGGCCCGCGGGTATCGCGTGAACGTGGACGCGCTGCTCTTGGCCGACTTCGCGGCGCAAGGTCGCCCCGCAAACTTGGCGGTCGACTTGGGCGCGGGCGTCGGCTCGGTGGCACTCGGGCTGCATCACCTGGGCGCCGCTTCGCGCTTCGCGCTCGTCGAGCGCGAAGCCTCGCTGCTGGCATTGGCCGAGCAAAATGCGCGCGCCGCGGGCCTAGTCCATCTGCCGTTTTGTCACGATTTGACGCTCGGTCTGCCCGAAGCGTTGCGCCAAGCCGCGGATCTGGTGGTCTCGAACCCGCCCTTCTTCGATCCCGACCAGGCGCGTCAAGGTCCACACGCGGCCAAAACGCGGGCCCGCTTCGGCGCGCTCACGCCCTTCATCGCAGCGGCTGCGGCCGCCATCGCGGGCTCGCGCACGCGCGTCGCGTTCGTCTACCCCGCGCGCGAACTGAACCGCTTTTTGCAAACCGCCGAGAGCGCCCAGCTCGTGGCCAAGCGACTGCAGTTGGTGCACGCGGACGCGCGCAGTCCCGCGCGCGTGGCGTTGGTCGAAATGCGCCGCGCCAAGCCCGGCGGGCTGGTGATTTTGCCACCGCTCTTCGAATGGTCGGCCAAGGACGCGCGTTCGCCCGAGCTGGCCCGGATCATCGAGGGTCGCGCGGCTAACGCTCGCGCGACAACAGGCGGTCGAAAATGATGGCCGCCGCCGCGCGCACGCTCAGGTGATTGTAGCCGCCCTCGTTGCGCCCGAGGATCGACGACAGGCGCGCGTCGGCGCGCTGGGTGATCGCATCCCCCAGGCCCCAGCCCGTGCCGAATACGATCAACACGGGCGGCCCATCGAGAGCCAGTTCGGCGCGAGCGGCGGGGAAATCCAACAGATCGCCCGAGCCCTTGGCACTCGTGACCCACAGCCGGGTGCCCTCGCCGAGTTCGGTCAATGCGTCGTCGAGGGTGGGTACCGCGCGCAGCAAACTGATGGCCGGAGTGCGATCGGGGATGCGCCGCGCTCCCGAACCGCTGATCCAGTGCTCGCGCACGCGATCGGCCAAGAGCCGTTGGGCCGCCACCGGGTGCACGATGAACAAATCACTCAGCCCGTAGGTGAGCGAGCTGCGCGAGATATCGTGCAGATCCAAATTCGTTATCGCACTCGTGACCACCGCGCGCACGCGGTCATGCACCGGGTAGTGCACCAGTGCGGCCGCGATGCGCCTCATGTTTCGTCCCCGCCGGTCGGCTTTTTGCCACCGGGCATGAGATCCGGGCGCCGCGTTCGCGTGCGTTCGGCGGAGGCCGCGCTGCGCCAAGCGCGCACTTTTTCGTGATCGCCGCTGCGCAAAATCTCCGGCACTTCGAGCTCGCGGAAGCTGACGGGGCGCGTGTACTGCGGATACTCGAGCAAGCCGCCGCACTCGGCGCTGAACGACTCTTCGCTCGTCGACTCGGCGTTGCCGAGCACTCCCGGCAACAGGCGAATGCAGGCCTCGACGACGCACATGGCCGGCACCTCGCCGCCGGTGAGTACGAAATCACCGATCGACAGCTCTTCATCCACGAACTGACGCACGCGTTCGTCGAAGCCTTCGTAGCGACCGCAGATCAAGATCAGGCTTTCGTGGTTGGCGAGCGTGCGTGCTTTGGCTTGCTTGAAACGCTCACCCTGCGGGGTGAGCAAAATGCGATGGGGGCGCGTGCTCGACGCGAGCGCGGCTTCCGCGGATTCGATCGCGGCCACGGCCGTGTCCGGGCGAATCACCATGCCCGAACCGCCGCCGTACGGGGTGTCGTCCACGCTCAGGTGCTTGCCCAAACCATGCTTGCGCATCGGCTCGAGGTGCACCGAAAGCGCGCCCGAACTCACGGCGCGACCCACGAAGCTCAGCTCCAAAAAGGAGCCAAAGAGCTCGGGAAAGAGCGTGACGATCGCGATCTTCATCACGAGCTACATGAGCCCGTCGAGTGAACTCAAAGTCACCTGGCGCGCGTTCACGTCCACGTTCGAGAGCCAGGGCTCGGACAGCGGTTGCTCGGCGCTGCTGCCGTCGGGCAAGCGCACGACGATCACGTCGACCGTGGGGTGCGAGACGACGCCGCTGACCTCGCCGACTTCGCCTTCGGGGCCGATCACTTTCGCGCCGATCAGGTCGATCAGGTAATACTCGCCGGGCTCGAGCGGCGGCAGCACGCTCCGCGGGACGCTGACCGTCGCGCCGTGCAACGCCTCGGCCGCGTTGCGGTCGTCTACCCCGCGCAGCTTGACGAGGTAGGCCCGCGGCACGGCGCGCGCACGCTCCACCGCGTAGGCGGTGCGCTGGCCCTGCAACGTCAGCCAGATCTCGGAGACCTGCTCCAGCGCATCGCTCGACTCCCAGTGTGGAACGATGCGCAGCTCGCCGGTGATGCCGTGGGCTTTGCTGACTCGCCCGACTTCGAGGGCGGGCGAGTCTTCCGAGGGCTCACCCGCTCGCGACATGGGCAAACAGTGCGAAAGTCGCCAACGAGCTAGTCTACGATGTCGAGATGAGCTCGACGGCCGATTTTGGTCGAGGCAGCGGTCAAAATCGTACGCATGGACTGAGCGGTACGCCCGTCCTTGCCGATGACCTTGCCAATGTCGTTTTTGGCGACCTTGAGCTCGATCAGCGAATTGTGATCTCCTTCGATTTCGGTCACCTCGACGCTGTCGGGGTCGTCGACCAAAGCCTGGGCGATCGTTGCAATCAATTCCTTGAGGGCCATGACTCGGCGACTCCGGTTTCGGTCGGGCGGTTGAACGCCCGAGTAGGTGCAGAGAGTGGGAAAAAAAGCGGAGGGAAAAGCACCTCGAACCGCGAACGCACGCTCAGGGCTGAGCGGGCGGCGCCGGATTCTTCTTCAAGAGCTGGCTGAGCGTGTGCGACGGCTGAGCGCCCTTCGACTGCCAGTACTCGAGGCGCGAGCGATCGAGAGTCAAAATACCTGCGTTGGCAGGATGAAACGTGCCGATATTCTCGAGGTGACTGCCATCACGCGGGTTGCGATGATCGGTAACGACGATGCGGAAAAACGGAGCCTTTTTGGTGCCGTGGCGGGCAAGGCGAATGTGAACAGCCATACTATCCTCGATTATTACGTAAAAGCCCGGGCGAACAGAACGTTAGCACCAGGCGGCCCACCTGCCAGTCGTGCGGACGACGTGACGCGCGGCGACCGCAGGCGAAGCGGGCGGGAACCTAGAGTAAGCCTCGCGGTCTGGTCAAGCGTCGTGGTAACTTGTGGGTTCGGATGGCAGCGGGCAAAGACGAGATACTGCGGGTCGCGCGTGAGGTGCTGGCACCCCTGGTCCAAGCGGACGGCGGCGACCTTTACCTAGTTTCCGTTGAGGAAACGGGGGTTTCGCTGCACGTCACCGGGCGTTTCGCCGGTTGCCCGGGCAACACCCTGGTGCGCCGCCGAATTTTGGAGCCGCCGCTCGCGGCCGTTGCGCCGGGGATCATCCTGACGCTGACGTCAGGTCCGTTGATCCCCGTTGGCGCGGCCCGGCTGGGCTAGGCGCGCTGCACGCGGCTAGCCCCCGGTCGGCGGCTACTTCTTGCCCTTGGGCGCGGGCTTCTTGTCGTCTTTTTCGGGAGGCTTACCGGCGTAGCTCGGCGGGTTGGCGGTCGCAGCGGCGACGTCTTTATCCATCTCGTGCAGGTCTTCCGCCTTGTTCTTGCGGTATTGACCGATGTTTTCGACCACCGTGCGGTCGGCGTAGACCATGCCCAAGACGTTGCCGCGATCGATGGCGCGGATGGTCTTGTCCGGATCACGCCAAACCATCTCGTCGTACGACTGGCCTTTGTCGTAGTCGGCGGGGACGAGCTTGCCCGGCACGCCGAAGCGCTTGCTCAAGATCTTGGTGGCTTCTTCGAAGTTCTCTCCGAGAGTGCCGCCTTTGGTGAGCTTGTGCTCGTCGTACACCTTCCACAGCTTGTCGCTGAAGAAGAAGAAATGACGCTCGGTGCCGCTGCGCAAGCGCAGGTTGGCCATGCTCTCGGCGTTCTTGTAACTGTACTCACCCTTGAGCGGCGATTGATCGACGCCGGTGGGCGTGTTGCCGAATTCGATGCGGCCGCGGCGCAGGATGCCCTGCTTGTTCCGTTGCTCGTCCTCGAGCCCGAGCATTTCGTTGCCGGGCTGCGCTTTCCGGAGCAGCGGCAGGTATTCTTCCTCGAACACCTTGTCGTACAGCTTGGCGACGCCTTCCAACGTCAGGCCCCAATGCAAGCCCTTGGGTGACAGGCCGACGGCCTTGTCGATCGTCCCCGCGCTGCCCGCGCCAGTTGCGGGCTTGTCCTTGCCTTCGGCGACTCGGGGCTCGACGACCAGCGCCGACGATGCCATACCCAGCGCGAAAAGCGTGACGAACAGTCTCGGCCTCATTGCTATCCTCCGGAAATCCTTGAGCGTACCCGCCGCGTAGCGGCGCAAGAGCGTATCACTTGTCTGTCGAGCCACTCAAGCGAACAGTTCGACGAGACGACCCCTCGAATAAGTCAAAGCTCGGCCTTCGTTAATGCTTTCGTTGCGACTCTCGCCGTTCCCGCGCTCCACTTGCCGAGCGCTCGTGATTGGCGTGGCTCTGCTGTTCGCCGCCGCGTGTGCGAAACCTCCACCGCCGTCGGCGGCCTCACGCTTGCCGCAATACGGCGCGGAGGACGCCTCATTGCTGGACGACGGCTTCTCGGGGCATCTGTTCGAGACCGCGTTCGTGCCGGGCGTCGCGGGCAACGATCCGCATTTCGAAGATCGCGTGCGGGTCGCGCAGAGCATCTGGGCGGTCAAGGTCGCCACCGTCTCGCGTGAGGGTAGCATGGGCCTGAACCGCCGCTACGAGCTGACCTTTCGCACACTCGAGGGCCTCGCCGGCGCGCCGCCCCCCTCGCACTTGACCCTCAGTATTTCCGCAAAAGACCCGTCTTTTCACTGGCTCGATCGAGTGGGTGGCACATGGGTCGGTCGAGAACTGCTGCTCATGGTCCGCGACTACCGAGCCGGCGAGCGCACGGTCGTGCACTTCCACGGCGAGCCCAACAGCCCCGAGCTGCGCGCCCGAGTGCTGGCCATTCGAGCGGCGGCCGACGCGGCGGCGGCCGCCGAACGTGCGGCACATCTGCCGAAGAAGTGATAAGCTCCGGCGCACACCCGCGCCGAGCGCGCGCGAGATAGATGGACATGCATTTCCGAAGTTCAGCGGTCGAGATCAAGGGGCCCAGTGAAATTGCCGCCATGCGTGAGGTCTGCCGCCTCGCCGGCGAGACTCTATCCGCTGTCGGTGAGATCGTACGCCCTGGGTTGACGACCGAAGAGATCAACACCTTCGTTCACGAGCACACGCTCAAACTCGGCGCCCGCCCTGCCCCGCTCAATTACAAGGGGTTTCCGAAGAGCGTTTGCACGTCGATCAACGAGGTCGTCTGCCACGGGATTCCGAGCGACCGAGTGTTGCGCGATGGCGACATCATCAATATCGACGTGACCCACCTGTACAAGGGTTTTCACGGGGACACCTCGGCCACCTTCTACGTCGGTAAAGTGAGCGACGAGGCCAAACGCGTGGTCGAGGTCGCTCGGAAGAGCCTGGCGCTGGGCATTGCCCAAGTCCGGCCGGGCGCGCGCTTGGGCGATCTGGGCGCTGCAATTCAGGAGTTCGCCGAAGGACAGGGCTGCTCGGTGGTGCGTGACTTCGTGGGCCACGGCATCGGCCGGAAGTTCCACGACGAGCCCAAAGTGGCCCACTATGGCCGCTGGGGCAAAGGCGAGCGCCTCAAAGCCGGAATGACGTTCACCATCGAGCCGATGGTGAATATCGGCGGTTGGGAAGTGGATGTTTTGGACGACGACTGGACCGCAGTCACCGCCGACGGCTCACTTTCGGCTCAATTCGAGCATACGGTGCTGGTGACGGAGACCGGCGTCGAGGTGCTGACCGAGCGCAATCGCCCCCTGGTGAGCAGCGAAATCTTCCCCGGCTACTTCGAGTGATCACGGGCCGGTCGAACGACTTCTAGCCCTCGCGCAGGTGGTCCTTGACGGATTGCACGCGAGCCGATTAGGTTGCCGAGGGCTTTGCCCTAGGGACTCCAGTCCCGCGGCCTCCGACTCGAATTCCGGCTCGCAGGCGTGCCCGGTACGAGGGAGCGCTCTGTGTTCGCTTGGACGGGCTGGGTACTGGTCTGGCCTCATTTCCACGTTTCCGCTGATTTCCGCGATGTCCGTCCGAAAGAAAGCTACTCCGAAGAAAGCTCGCGCCAAAGCGAAGGCAACCTCTAGCCGTCGCAAGGAGGCACGCAAGCCGGCCAAGAAAAAGCCGGCCGCGAAGCCGACGCGCGCGACGAAGAAGAAGCCTTCTCGGTCCGCCGCCAAGGCCGCGCCCGCCGCGAAGAAGAAGGCGGCGAAAGCCGCCGCCGCCAGCGCGCGTAAAGACGCCGAGCGCGAAAAGGCCGCCAAGGCCAAAGAAAAAGAGCGCGAAAAGAAAGAGCGCGAACGCGAAAAGGCGAAGAAAGACGCCGAACGCGAGAAGGCCGCCAAGGCCAAAGAAAAAGAGCGCGAGCAAAAGGCCAAAGAGGTCGAGCGCGCACGCAAAGAGGCCGAGCGCGAGAAGGCGCTCAAAGCCAAGGCCGCCGAGCGTGAAAAGAAGGAGCGCGAGAAAGAAAAAGAGCGCCTCCTGAAGGAACGCGAGAAGGAAAAGGCGCGCAAAGAGGCCGAGCAAAAGGCCGAACGCGCCGCCGCGCTCAAGGCGAAAGAAGCCGAAAAAGAGCGCATCCGTCGCGAAAAAGAGGAAGAGCGGCTGCAAAAAATCGCCGAGCGTGACGCCGCCCGCGACGAAGCCAAGCGCCTCAAAGACGAAGAGAAGAAGGCGAAAGACGCCGAGCGTGAGGCCTACCGCAAAGCCAAAGAAGCCGAGCGCGAGCGCATCCGCGCCGAGCGCGAAGCCGCGCGCCGTGCCCTCGAAGGCAAGGTCTCCCGCGCCAGCAAGCGGGCCCAACGCGGTGACGGCATTGGCCGCGGCGTAACCACCCGCCAATATCGCCCGGACACCATTCCCAATCAGTCAGGGACCACGCGCCTGCACCAGGAGAACCAGCGCCTGCTCGGTGTTCGGCTCCCGGCCGAAATCCTGCACGACCCGCCGCGGGCCACGCATGCCCCTCAGCCGCCGCCCGCCGGCCCGCCTCAGCCTCCCCCGGCCCCGGCCCTCTCGGTCGAAGAGCGCTGGGCGATCATCAACGAGCGCCTGAACGGCATGGACGAGCAGTTCCAGCGCGAGTACCGCGAAAGCTTCGAGATGTCGTGGGTTTATCACGACAGCGCGCTCGAGGGCGTGGTCTACACCTTCCAAGAGCTGAAGACGGCCATCGACCCGAACATGAGCGTCGTCGCCGACTCCGGTCTGCAACCGGTGTGTGACGAGATCCGCCGGCATCGCCAGGCGATCGAATACGTGCGCGAACTCTCCGAGAAGAAGCGCGTACCGATCAACGTCGACACGATCAAAAAGATCTACTGCATCCTCCATCCAGAAGAGGGTGACGTAAAGACGGTCAAGTATCGGAAGGACATTCCGCAGCACCGCCTGTACTTCCACGAGTACGCCGCCCCCGATAAGATCGCCTACAAAGCGCGTCAGGTGATCGACTGGCTGAACGGCCCCGAGCCGAAGAAGCTGAAGAGCCCGATCCGCATCGCCGCGCGCGTCCACTACGATCTATTGCGCGTGTTCCCCTTCCCGCAAGACAGCGGCAAGGTCTCGCGCTTGTTGATGAACGTGCTCTTGATGCGCGCTGGCCACCCGCCCGCGATCATTCACTCGACCGAGCGCCAGCGCTACTACGAGGCCCTCAAGGGTCAGCTGCCGATCATCGTGTCCATGGTCAGCGAGTCGATCATGAATGCTCTCCTGAGCATCGAGAAAAAGATCGAAGACCACGACGCGACCAAGCAGCGCACGTCCGCTCCGCCCAACTCGGGCGAAGAAAAGCCCGAGAAGCCCGAAAAGCCGGCCTCCGCGATCGTGGCCGCGGCCACCGCCCGTGATGACGACTCCGATCTCTACCTCGACTCCGAGCTAGAAGACTCGGACTCCGATTCCGACGACTCGGACAGCGATTCCGGCGACGACGACTGAGGCACGTTCTCCGCGATCGCGGCGTTCCACGAGCGCCGTGATCCGAACTCCAGAATGGGCGCTCGCAATCCCGCATCGCAGCTCGCGACGCGCGATGTTGCCGAGCGGGCGGCTCCCAGAGTTAACCGCCAAACCGCCAAACCGCCGGAAGAGGAGCGGAGAGGGATTGGGGTCGCCCATGGCGTCGAGAACGGCTCATGGGCGCGAGTGCACGATGCAAGTCGGGGCCCGGGGCACCGTTCAGGCTTCGTACACTTGTGCTCCTCGCCCGACCCGCCCGCACGTGAAGTGCAGCCTGACGTTGCAACCCCTCACCTGTAGCCCCTACGCGAAACCCTCGATCTCCTTCGTCTGGCGTTTTGGCGTTTTTGGCGGTTAATCCACTCCACTATAGCGAAACGTCGAGATCGCGGCCGACCCGACGGCTCTGTAGGCTCGATTCTCAACGCCCCGCGTGAGCGCGTAATCCGTCGTGAACAGCGTGCGACGCGAGGTGCGACGCGGGATCGCGAGCGCCCCTCCCTCACAAGCCCCTGGGTACAAGGTGACCTCACCCCGCGCTAGGTCGATGAGGTCGACGCGCGCTATTCGTCGTCGCCCGTGACCAAGTCCCAGCCGGTGGCTTGCGCCAATTTGGCGAGCGCGACATTGTAGTCGAAGGTCGCGTTCATCTGTAGGAAGCGCTTGGTGGCGTATTCACGCGCGGGGTCCACGACGTCTTGGTCGTCGTAGGTGCCGACGTCGATGCCTTCTTGGATCTGCACGAGCCATTGCTTGGCGTACGAAGCGGCGCGCGTGTAGGCATCGAGCCTTCGACCGGCGTCTTCAGCCTCGCGGAATGCCGTCTCGACTTCGGTGCCCACGCCGCCGAGGGCGTAGCGTTCGGTCGCGCGTTGTTCTTCGAGCTGCGCGTTGGCCTGCGCGAGGCGGGCAGACTGCGGCAAGAAATCGAGCTTGTACTTGAAGACCAGCGCGGCGCCGTAGCTGAGGTAGTTCGCGTTGTCTTTCACGAACGGGTTCTTTTGATCTTCGATCAGCGGAGCCGCGGAGTAGCCGAAGTTCAAGCCCAGCGCCAAGTCCGGGAAGAACTTGGCGCGCTCGATGCGCGCTTGCGCTTCGCGTGCCATGACGCCGGCGCGCGCCATGTTCACCTCGGGCCGATACAATCGTGCCGCCGATAGGTAGCGCGAGATCGGGCCCAGACGGTGGCTATTCTGGTGCAGCGGTTCGTCTGCGACGTCCGCCTGGGCGCCGCCTCCGGTAAGGAAGCGCAAGCCCGCGAGCGCGATCGCCTCTTGGCGCAGGGCCTCGCTCTGACGGGCTTCGAGTTCGGCGCGGTACATCTTGAGCTTGAGCAGCTCGATGTCGTCGCCATCGCCGTCTTTGACCTTCTTTTCCAGGCGATCGAGGTAACTGTCGATACGATTGCCGGCCTCGCGCAAGAGTGTCGAGGCGTCGCGCGCGAGTTGCACGCCGTAGTAGGCGCGCCGCACGTTGACCTTGACGTCGTTCTGCTCTTTTTTTACTTCGTTCTCACCGACGCGCACTTGCGCGTTGGCGGCTTCCCACAGGTTGGTGATCTTCCCGAAGGTCCAAAGTGGGATGGCCCCGCTCACGTTCAACTGCCAGGCCACGCCCATGGTATTCGTGAGCGCCTTGTCGGTGTCGGGGCTGTACACCGAAGTACCACGCACCGTCGGCGCCGGGCCGAGACCGCCCGTCATGGTGAAGTCGCTGTACGGCGCGCTGTAAGCTTGCGTGAGCTGGGCGTTCTTTTGCGCCAAACGCGCACGAGCCTCTTGCACCTTGGGGTAGTTGAGCACCGCGAGTTCGAGGCAGCGTTTGAGCGACAGCACGCGCGGCCGAGGCGCGGCCGCCTCGGCCTTGGGGATCGCGTTCGCCGCCGCGTTCAGCGCCTCGGTGGAGTCTTGGGCGCGTGCGGGCCGCGCGAGCGAGCCCGCCGCGAGCAAGCCCAAGGCGAGCACTCGGGCGCGGCGTGGCCGCGTTCGGCCGAAAGTCCAGCAACGGGTCATTCGTCGTCGCGGACTCTTACGCCAGCTCGCCGGACCGCGCGTCGAAAATTCGACCGGTCGAGGCCGGCCTGACGCGCGGCCTCGGACACGTTGCCTTGCGTTCGAGCCAGAAGCCCCTCGAAATACGCGACCTCGAACGCTTCCATCGAGCGATCTTTGGCCTCCTTGTAGGGCAGGTCCGACAGGCTGTGAGCCAGCGGATCGGAGCTGGCCGGGTGGCTGGGGTCCGGTGGTGCCCCATTGCTGGGTCGGCCGAAAGGCAGCTCCGCGGGGGTCATCGTGTCGTCGCGACAGAATACCACCGCGTGCTCGATGGCGTTCTCGAGCTCGCGAACGTTGCCTTGCCAGTGGTGGGCCGCGAGCAAGCGCATCGCCTCGGGCGAGATCTTCTTCACCTGACTGGCGGAGCGTGCCGCGTACTTCTGCAAGAAGTGATACGCGAGCAGCGGTATGTCCTCGCGTCGTTCGCGCAACGCCGGCAAGGAAATGGGCACCACGTTCAAGCGATAATAGAGATCTTCGCGGAAGCGCCCGGCCGCGATGCGACTGCGCAGGTCGACGTTGGTCGCGGCCACGACGCGCACGTCGACGATGCGGGTTTCGTTCGAGCCCACGCGTTTTACTTCGCCCTCTTGCAAGGCGCGCAGCAGCTTGACCTGCGCCAAGGGCGGCAAATCACCCACCTCGTCGAGGAACAGCGTGCCGCGATCGGCGGACTCGAACAAACCCGCGCGGGTTGCGGTGGCGCCCGTGAACGCGCCGCGCACGTGGCCGAACAGCTCGCTCTCCACCAAATCGACGGGGATGGCCGAGCAATTGACGGCCACGAACGGATTGTTCACGCGCGGGGAGTGACCGTGGATGGCGCGCGCGGTCAGCTCTTTACCCGTGCCGCTTTCGCCCAGAATCAGCACGGTCGAAGAGGTGGGCGCGACGCCAATCGCCAGCCGATACACCTCTTGCATGGCCGGCGAATTGCCGATGAGCTCCCCGAACTTCTCCATTTGCTCGAGGCGGCGCTCGAGCAAGAGCGCGCGGTCGACGAGTCGGCGGCGCTCGGCGGCTTTGGTGACCGTGAGCACCACTTCGTCGTTGGAGCGAAAGGGCTTGGTGAGGAAGTGATACGCGCCCGCGCGCACCGCCTTGACCGCGGTCTCGACGTCACCGAAGGCGGTCATCATGATCACTTCGACCCCCGCGTGGGACGAGCGCACGTGATCCAAGAGCTCGAGCCCGCCGACCTTCGGCATCATGAGATCGACGAGCACCACGTCCACCTGCTCACGGCCCAAGAGCTCGATGGCCTGTTGGCCATCGTCGGCCGTGAGCACGGTCATGTTCCGGCTATTCAGAAGCCGGGCGAGCGTGCGGCGCAACGTCGGTTCGTCGTCCACCACGAGCACACGAGGCGGTGCTTCCTCGAGTCTTACCTGGCCGATTTCTCCGTTTCGCGGCCGTGCCGACAGCGTCACTCGGGCTTCCTCCCCGAGGGTTCGCGTCCCGCGCCAGTGCGGATTTGGCTGCCCTTCGCGGGCGCATCAGGGGCCGCGGGAGAAGCGGTGGGTCGTTCCGAGCGTCGCTCGCCGCGGGGACGAGACGCGCGACCGTCTGGGTCGGTGCTGCTCGCGCCGTTGATCGGGGTGTACATATGCCCTTGCTGTTGGAAGACACAAATGCGGTTGCCGCCGTCACGCTTGGCGGCGTGCAGCGCCGCGTCCGCGCCGCGCAGCAAGGCGTCCTTGGTGCGCACGTCGCGCGACGGAAATAGCGCGACCCCGAGCGACAGCGCCACCGGCAACGGCGAGCGTTGCTCCCAGCCCTCCGAGCGCAGATTGGCGTCCTGAAAAATCCGCTCCGCGACCGTCACCGAGCCGGCAAAATGAGTGCTGGGCAACACCACCAAAAATTCATCCCCCCCAAAGCGAGCCACCACGTCGACCTCGCGCACCGAGCGACGAATCGTGTCGGCTACGAACGTGACCACGCGATCCCCTGCTTCACGCCCACCGGCATCGTTGTGCGCTTGCAGGCGATCGATGTCGATCACGAGGCACGCCAAAGGATCATGATAGCGCTCCGCGCGCTTGAACTCTTCACTCAGGCGCGAGTGCAGGTAGCGATAGTTGTACAGACCCGTGAGGTCGTCGTGCAAGCTCAGCTGTTCGAGCCGCGCGCGCGCCTCCACCACGTGGTCGTGCAAGCGCTTGATGCGCAGCATTGCTTCGACGCGCGCCAGGAGCTCGTCTTCGTCGAAGGGTTTGCACACGTAGTCGTCAGCGCCGATCTTGAGCCCCTCGACGCGGCTCGCGCTGTCGGTTTTGACGGTCACGAGCAGCACCGGCAGGAAGGAATCGCTGGTCATGCCTTTCAGCAGCCGACACGCCTCGAGCCCGGAAAGCCGCGGCATCAAGATGTCCAGCAGCACGAGGTCGACCCCGCCTTTGGCGACCCGCTCCACCGCGACCTGGCCGTCGGGCACGGTCTCCACATTGAAGCCGTGCTTGCGCAGCATGCCCGCGAGCAATTCACGCGTGATGCGATCGTCTTCGGCGACGACGATGGTCGAACCCTGCAGCGATCCCTGTACGCGGCTGGGCGTGGTCGGCTTTTCGCGGTCCGGCACGATGCTAAAGAGGTTACTAGAATCGAACAGCAGCGGCGAACTCGAAGCCACAAAAGCATCGAACTGCCGTCAGAAGGCCGCGCGCGCGCTCACGGCGCCAGATCGAAGCCGACCCAGGCATCAAACGCGCCCGGCCCGCCCCGGCCGACCCGGTGGCCCACGAAGCTCGCCACCGCCAAGCAGCCACAGGGGTGGCGGTAACCCAGGCCTCCCCAAGCGGCCAGGAGCTCCCGTCCGCTCAAGTCATAGTCGACCGACGCGCTCGTACTGAAGGTCCGAGTCCACGGCACCGTGAGCTCGGAGCCCGCGCTCCAGCCGTTGCGATCGAGGAACGGACGGGCCGGGTCGAACCAGCTTTCATCGAACAACACGCGTGCGCGCGCGGGTGAACCGTGACTCGCGCCATCGGCACGCAGCGACAGGTGCAAGCCATCTGCGCGGCCCATGCGCACGCGCGACAGGGAGACCATCGCGGGGCTCTGGCCCAGCAAGGCGAACGACTGCGCGACCCCGACCCAGTGTGAATCGACGCTGGTGCGGGTGATGCCGACCAGCTGCGTGCTCCCCGCGTGTTCGAGCGCGCCCGCGCGCAGCGTGAACGCGAGCGCTTGACGGCTGCTGCGCTGACCGAGCGATGAATCGATGCCCCCCGCGGCCAGCAGGGTTCGCTCGTCGTTCAGTTGCGAACCGCGCGGCGTCGCATCGACGAGACCGCGCGCCACGATCACGGGTTCGAGGAAGTGCGTCACGGATCCGAAATGACGCAGCAACGGCAGTCCAACGCGCGCTTGCAAACCGCCCCGGAGCAGCCCTTGGCTGCGATATTCGTTCACTTGCAGCAGGCTCGATTGCGCCGTCGTGAGGTCGATTCCGAGCGGCCCCGGGCGCAACTTGGCGCTCAGCGTGCCGCGTTGGAACAGCTCCGTTTGGCTATGGCTGCCCGTGGTGACGGTACTCCGAGCGAGCGCAAAGACGTCATAGCTCACGCTGTCGCCGAGGCCGCGCGCAGCACCGAGGTAAAGCTCGGGTCCGGCCGCGCCCAGATCGCGCAAAGCGCCGCCGCGCGCGGCGTCCGCCCGCACGCCGAACCCGAGCGCGACTTCATCGACGTGCGATACGCTGACGCGCAGGCGGTCCGTGCGGCGCGCGCTCACTTCGAGTGACGAAGAGACGATCGCGGCGCGCGCGCCGCGCAACGCGTCGAGGCGATAAGCGAAAGTCGCTTCGGAGAGCGGCGCGCTACCGTGGGCGTCGAGCTCGAGCGCGCTTTGCTGTAGGTGATCCCATGCCACACGCGAGCGACTGCCCTCGGTGTCGAGCTCGGCTTCCAAACGGGCACCTCGCAGTAGGTACGCGCCCGCGCCCACCGTCAGGCTCTTCGTGACTCGGCCATCGACGACTTGCAGCGGGAAATACGCCCCCCCGCCCGCGAAAAAGCCGTCTTCGCCGCGGTACGAAAGCCGCGGGAAAGTCAGGCCCAAACGGGTCGGCGCGCGCAGCCAGAGGCCGGGCAGCCAAAACACGGGCACGCCACCGACTTCCAGCCGTGGGCTCACGAACAGGGCATCCGTCGGCGGCGCCAAGGTGGCGTGCGAGACGCGCAGTCGAACGGGCGGTTCGTCGCAGGTGCAGAAGGCGACCTCCGCGCTGCCATCGGCCTCGACCCCGCGCGGCCCGCGTTCGAGGTGCAGGTGCTGGCTCTTCAAGCGATAGCGCTGAGCTTGCACCCGCACGTTGCCGTCGAGCTCGAGCGAGCCCAGATCGCCCTCGACTTGCACGCGATCGGCCTCGAACTCGACGCGATACTCGCGCGTGGCGTGCGGCGGCTCGGCGGCTCGTAGGACGGCCGTCCAACTCGAGACCAGGCAAACACAGAGCGCGAGCGACGAACGGCGAAGCAACACGTTCAGGGGATGCGCGACTCGCGCGCAGCGCTAGCGCTCTGTCGGGCGCCCGGCGACAGACCGACGTACAGTTGATCGAGGTAGACGTTGAACGTCAGATAAAAGCGCGCGTCGGGGCTGTACAATGCGCTGCGTCGGCGGCCGTCGGGGCCAAGCTGCGTGGCCAGGTTTGCATAGCCGACGGTGAGTTCGAGCACATCGGTCAGGCGAAACCAGACGTCACTCTGGAAGTAGGTCAAGGTCGAGCGAGTCTGCGGGTCGCCAATGCCGCTTGCCGTCGTGCACCCCGTGAGCACCACCCCGCAGATCTGCACGTCGCGATCGACCGGGTACTTCCAGGCGGGCCTGATTTCGAGACCGCTGACCCAGTTCACGCGCGGATGCACATGCACCCACGTGGCGACGCCGAAAGCAGCCGAGTGACGCGCCATGGTCGCGCCCGCCAATTGGTCGGAGACGATCGAGCGGCCCTCTGGTCCCAAACGGATGCGCTCGAGCCCGCTGTTGGTCGGCACTTGGCTCCTCGTGAAGAGGTAGCCGTACTCGGCTTTGCCGAACAGCTCGATGCTGGAGAACCAGGTCGCTTCGCGGCCGGCCAGCACGAGTTCCTCGCGAATCCCCGCGCGTACGCCCAAGCCCAGCAGTTTGCCGCTGTTATAGCTGATCTTCGAGGTGGGTAACGTCAAGCGTGGCAGGCGCAGGGAGACCTCGGTCAAATCCGTGCGGCTCTCGCGCAGTTTGTACGTGAAGGAGCCCCAGAACTCGAAATCATTCGCCGTCCACTCCCCGCGCCGCGTGGTCGTGTCGCTGTTCGTGCGCTCGCTGACGATGCCGAGGTCACCGCGCACGCTGACCGTGTAGCGCTCGTTTTCGACGAAGGCGTAGCGAGGACGAAGGCCGATCGTCATCTCGTACACCGGGTTGCGGGTTTGGTAGTCCTGCCCCACGCCCAACGTACTCGTGGTGACCGAGTGGTCCCAATACAGGTACGTGTCGTGCCAGCGCACGTTGGTCGGCTGGATGTCGCTAGGGCGCGGCCCGCCCACCTTATGCGGCGTGTCACGAGCCTGAGCCTGCGCAAGACGGGGCGCGACTATCGCGCAGCACAGGAATGCAGCGCGCCCGAGCCAAAAATTCGTCCTAAGCGCCACGCTAATTGCGAGGACCTTACTCTCGTCGCTTTTTTTTGGCTATGGTGCCCCCATGCCGGCTCCCCTTCCCGCGACTGAAATCACGGCTCTGCTCGGTCGGGGCACGCATTTCGAAGGAAAATTGCAGTTCGAAGGTCGAGTTCGCATCGACGGCAGCTTCCGCGGCGAGATCCGCAGCGCCGACACTTTGGTCATCGGCGACGGAGCCGACGTCGACGCGCAAATCGACGTCGCCACCGTGATCATCAAAGGCGGCGTCGTGCAAGGCCACGTGCGCGCCGCCCGAGCTATCGAGCTGTACGTACCAGCGCGAGTTTCGGGCACACTGCATTCTCCGGAGATTTTCATGGATAAGGGGGTGCAGTTTTCGGGCACCTGCACCATGGCTCCCGTTGAAGAAACGCCGTAAACGGCCGTTCGCTCTTAGTGTGGTTGTTTTGCGCCAGTGAGGCGAGACTGAGCGGACCCGAGCCGCCCGGCCCTGGCCGAGAAAACCGCAAATTGTTCGCAAATCGACGTGCGAACGGCACTATCGTGGGTTTGATTGGGGGGTCTCGGTGCCCGGCACAGGCGATGCAGGGAGTGGCGTGACGAACGAGGGCGGCAATCAGGCCCTCCGACGCCGCCGGGCAGGACCGAGGGAAACTTCAGCGGCTCCCAGCAGTAAAAGTAAGAGTCACGACCGATGAGGCGCACCATGAAAAACTCCATAGCTTCGGGTTCTGCTGGCTTATTCGCTTCGCTCCGCCGCACGAGCCGCACCGGTGCGCTCTGCCTCCTCTCATGCCTCTTGCTGAGCAGCGTTTCGGTAGCGGCGGCGCCGAGCGGCGGCCCCGAGCGGCAGAAATGGCGGGAGGTCTCGCGCTTCAACGCGAAAACCAAGTACTCCAGCATGGACGCCGGCTGCGCCCGCGTGAACGTCGACGCGCCCCAGGATCTCGTGCGCTCCGTGGTTTTGGATTACAAAAACTACGCGACCTTCATGACCCGCTTCGAAAAGTCGCAAATCGTCGGGCGCAAGGGCGACACGACGGATGTTTACTTGCAAGTGCCGATTCTGAAGGGCGCGGCCAAGGTTTGGGCCGTGGTGCGCTTCGGGCCAATCCAGCAAGTGGACGGCGGCGAAGAGCTCGTTGGCCATATGGTCAAAGGCAACGTGAAGCGTTTGGACGCCACTTGGCGTTTGAAGAAGCTCGACGACTCGAGCACGCAGGTGGCCCTGGAATTGCTGATCGTGCCCGATATGCCCGTGCCTGATTCACTGGTGGTGCCGGAAGTTCGCTTTGCGGCGGCCAAAGCCGTCGAAGGCTCACGCGACGAAGCCGAAAAGCGCAAAGCGCGCTGACCGACAATGTCAGGCGTCACCTTGACGGAGTAGGCGCGCGAAAGTACTCGCACGGGCAGTGAATCGCCCGCCGCCCACCCCGGTCGAGCTCGTGCTCGTGGCGACCGAGCGGCACGCCGAGTTCGAGGCCGCGCGCGGCGCGCGCGTGCTCACGCTGCGAGATCTCGCGCAGCGGTTGGCCGAGGCCGCGCAGCCCGAAGCCCGAGAAACGTCAGCCGAGGCCTCCCGCCTGCTGACGCGCCAGATCCTGCGGGGTCGCCCCGCCGCGCTCGGCATCGCCATCGACGGCGCACTCGGCCACTTGCGACTCGCCGGTACGCTCGCGACTGATCTCGCCCGTGTCTCAGGCCCCCGGAGCGGCTTGCTCCAGGCCACGTTGCGCGAGGCCGACGCGCGCTTGCACGATCTCCACCTGCGCGACCCGCGCGGAAACGCCTGGCTCGCCGCGCGCGCCCTGCCCAGCACGAGCATCCCCGAGCTCGAGGGCGTGTCGCGGGCGCGCGTCCGCGGCCTGTCGAAGTGGGACAACGGCGATCTGGCGCTCGTCGAGGCGTTGCACCGAAAGCTGCGTGTCGCGCACGCCGATTCGCCGGGCGTGGTGATCGAGTTGCCCAGCGTGCACCCGCTCCTGGGCGTAGCCCTGCGCGACGCGGTGGCAGAGCTCGCCGCGCGGCTCGAGCGACGCTGGGGCGAAGAGTTGGACCACCCCGAGCTCGAGTTCGTCGACGCCTGTGCCGGCGCCGAGCCCCCGCAGGTGATCCAAGCCGCGCACGAAGCGAGCGAAGCGCGAGCCGTCGCGCGCGCTGTGTTGGACGCGCTCGCGCGAGGCACGGCCCTCGACCGCATCGCGATCGTTCCGGTCGACGCTGCGGACGCGTTTCTCGAACCACTGCGCGCCGAGCTCACCGCAGCCAAGCTGCCGTTCAGTGAGGCCTGGAGCCGGCCCACGAGCGCGGCGCCCGAAGCCCACGCCGCGCTCGAACTCTTGCGCTTGGCTCAGGGCCCGCTGATGCGCGACGCGCTGGTCGACGTGTTGCGCGTGCCGGACCTCGAGCTCACGAGCGTGCTGGGCGAAAATTCATCCGCACGCTTCGTGGACGTACTCGCCCGGCTCCCGGTGCGCGTCGATCGCACGGGTAGCGAGCTCCTCACGGCTCTCGAGGCCGAGCGCCGCCGCTGCGACCCAAAGCGCGATCGCGAATTGGAGGCGATTCGCCTAGCCGAACTCGCGCTCTCAGGCTTGATCGCGCGCTTCGAGCGGCTGCGCGAGCCGGCCACGCGACGCGTCTTTCGAGATCGCGCACGCAGTTTATTTGCCGAGCTCGGCCTGCTCACGGCATCGCGACGAGCCTTGGCCCAAGCCATTCGCTACGCCGAGCGGGCCGACCACGCGCCGCTCGCCGCTCTCGGTCAAAACGCGCGCGCCGGCCGCGCCATCGACCTGGCTTTGGAGCGCGTGGTGGGTGCGGCCGAGCTCCTCGCGTGTGCCGAAGAGTCGCTGACTTTGGCCGAGTTTTGCGAAGAGTTTGCGCTTTCGTTGGCCGCCGTCGGCCCGAGCCAAGGGGCCGGCCGCGCCGGCACGCTGCGCGTGGTCGGGCCGGCCGAAGTCGCAGGCACGGAGTGGGACCTGTTGATCGTGTGCCGCGCGGCGTCGTCCACGCTCGACTGGCAGAGCGCCAGCTCGGACAGCGTGCTCGAGACCGACTTGGTCGAGCAGCTGCCCGAGACGCGCCGTCCGGCCACCGCCGGCGAGCGCGCATTGTTCACGCGCTTTGCGCTCGCCAGCGCCATGTCTCACGCTCGGCATTCGATCGTGACCTGGGCCAAGCGTGACGCGCGTGGCGGGAGCGGCGCAAGCCGCTTGGTCATGGATCTGAACGCCGCCGACACGCGCGTCGAGCCGGCATCGCCGCTCGATCCCGTGGCACGCCGAGTGCTGGCGATGCCCGAGGCCAGCGCCGAGGTACGGGCGCGCGTCGCACTCGAGCTGCGTCGGCAAGAGTTTTACGCCAATCCCGATTCGAGTTTGGATTTCGGCAATGGCAACGCGGGGCCACTCGCGCGCTGGGTGGGTGGAGATGCGGAACGGCCGCTCGCCCTCACGCAATTGGAGCGCTACGCGCGCTGCGGATTTCTCGGTTTCGCAGGCCTCGTGCTGCGCGCGGGTCAAGACGACGCGGTGGGCGACGGCTTGAGCGCGCGAGAACGCGGCAACCTGATTCACGAGGCCCTCGCGCTCGCGCTCACCGGCACCCGCGCGAGCTTCGCCACGCGTGATCTAGCCGAGCTCGAACGCGAAGCGCTCAGACGCGCCGAAGAGTTCCTGCGTGCGCGCATCAGCAGCAATCTGCGCGCTGCGGCGCTGGCCGCGGCGCTCGAAGACGTCGCGGCCCTCCTGCGTTGGTCGTTCGCCAATAGCGACGGGGTTTGGTTCGCCGAAGCCGAACGCGCGTTCGGCAGCGGCGAGGCCTGGCCGGCCCTGGCCATCGGCGAACATTTCGTATCGGGGCGAATCGATCGCATCGATAGCAACAGCGACGGCAGCTCGGTGCGCATCATCGACTACAAAACCGGCAGCGTGCGGCTCACCGGGGAACACGGCGAGCAGCTACTTCAGCCCTGGATCTACGCGCGCAAGGTGGCCGACGAATACCGCGCCCAGCGCGTCAGCTCCGGCTATTTGAGCCTGCAACGGCGAAAACCCGAGTGGAAAGCGGCCGTCGAAGCGAGTGAGCCGACGGCGGCCGCCATCGCCGATAAGTTGCTGCGCGCCGAGCAGCTGATCGTCTCTCTGCGCAGCGGCCGCGTCCCCGCGCGCCCCGCGCTGCCCGGCTCCTGTACCCGTTGTGACGCACGCGACATCTGCCGTCGACCACTGTCGGCACCGCACGAGGCCAGCGAATGAGCTTGCCCGGGCTGGAACGAAACGCGGTCATTGCTGCCAGCGCGGGCACGGGCAAAACCCAGCTCCTCACCGGGATCTACTTGGCGTTCGCGCTCGGCCTGTCCGAAGACGGCCGACAAGTTTCGACCGACCGCATCGTGGCCACGACCTTCTCGCGCGCAGCGGCGGCCGAGATCCGCGAGCGCCTCGAGCTTCGGCTCAGCTTGCTTTCGAAAGCCGACACGCTGAGCCAAGATTCGCTGGCCGCGCTGGCCGCCGCGCGCGGCATTTCGGAAAAAGAGCTCGCGACCCGCGCCCAGCGCGTGCTCGAAGAGCTCCCGCGCGCCACCATCGACACGCTGCATGGGCTCGCGACGAGCATCTTGCGCCGGCACGCGCTGGAGCTCGGTTTATCGCCAAACTTCAGCATCTTGGACGAAGAGCAGGCTTTTTCGGACGCCGAACGCAGCATCGACGACGTGCTCAACGAAGCGCTCGGCGGGCCCCTCGCCAGCGCCACTTCCCGTTTGCTCGACGCCTGCTTCGGCCTCGACCGCGCGCGCAACGAGATCACCGTCTTGCTCGGGCGCTTGGACGAAGAAGGACTGCGCGCGGAGTCGCTAGCCACCGGTGATCACGTAGCCGACGCCAAACGCCAGCTCGCAGCGCTGCGCACGGTGTGCCAGAGCATCACGGTCGCCGAGCCATCGGCGTTGAGCGACCCCGCGCGGGCCGCGTTGAACGCCCTCGACGCGCAGAATTTTCCCGCGTTGCGCGCGGCGCTGGTCGACTTGGCCGCCGTGCGCGCCAGCAAATCAATCAAGAACCTGCCTTTTTGGCCGGCTCTGGAGCAGTTTCAGGAAAACCTCTCCGGCGGCACCAAGCGCGAACGCTTGGAGGCGTTGGTCGAGCACGCCGAGCGGGCCGAGCAATTGGACGCGGACGCACGCGGCGCGAGCGCCTTGCTGGCCAAGATCCAACACACCTTGATCGAACGGCGACACACCGAGGGCACGCTCGGCTTCGGCGACGTGCTGCGCTTGGCGCGTGACGGGCTGCGCGACCAACCGAGCCTGGCCAAGAGCGCGAGTCAAAAGACCGAAGTGCTCTTGGTCGACGAATTTCAGGACACGAGTCGCGTGCAGCGCGACCTATTGCTCCTGCTGCGCGAACGACCAAGCTCGATCGATCGCCGAAAGCCCGGCGAGGTGCCGGCGGCGCAAGACATCTTGCCGCGTGGGCTAGTCGTAGTCGGGGACCGCAAGCAGTCGATCTATGCGTTTCGCGGCGCGGAAGTCTCGGTGTTTGCGCAACTCGCCGCGGAATTGGCGGGCGCGCCCGCCGCCGAGCAGCTCGAACTCCACGGCGTACGGCCGAGCTCGGCGCCGGTGGCCGAGTTTCACACGCTGACGGCAAACTATCGCTCCACGCGCGCGATCATCGACGCGGTGAACACGATCGCCAGCGCGGACTTCTGCGAACGGCCCGAGCGCGCATTCGAGATCCGCTACACGCCGGCGGAAGCATTGGTGTTGCCCGAGCGCGCCGAAGAAGCTCCGATCGGCACCGTCACGATCGTCGAAGACGACGGCTCGGCGCCCGAAGATCCGGAGGCCCCCGCATTGCTCCGCCAGGCCGAGGGCACATTGCGCAGTGCGTTCGCGGCCGCGGGCTTGTGCGCGCGAGTCGCGCGCAGCGGCACGCCGTTCTCTGACATTGCCCTGTTGGCCCGGCGCCGCGCGACCCTGCCCTTGCTCGAATTGGCGCTCGATCGGCTCAATATCCCATTCGTGGTCGCGGGCCGCGCGCTGTACGCGACGCCCGAAGTGCGGGACTTGTTCGCCGCGCTGCGCCTTCAGATCGACCCCGGCGATCGGCACGCGCTCGCGATCGTCGCACGCGGGCCCCTCGGTGGGCTCAGCGACCGCGCGTTGGCCGAGTTGTGCACGCCGCGCCGCGGCCTGGACGCCGCGCGCGATTGGCACGTGAGCCGGCTCAGTGACCCGCTCGAGCACGCCGCGATGAACACCCTGCGCGAGCGCCTACTCGAACTCGGCCAAGTCGCGCCCCGCCTGTCGCCGCGCGACGCGCTGGCGACCATCGCGGATCGCTTTCAGCTGGAGGCACTGTATTCGCTCTTGCCGCGCGGACGCACCCGCTTCGGCAACGTCGAGCGGCTGATGGAGATTGCGGCGCGCCAAGGCGGCAATCTGCAAAGCTTCGTGCGCTGGCTCGAGCGCCAGATCGACAACGAGACCGACGAAGCCGAAGCCGCGGTGTTTTCGGACGAAGACGACGCGATTCGACTGCTCACCATTCACGGCAGCAAAGGGCTGGCCTTTCCCACGACCATCGTGCTGGACACGGGGGCCTGGGAGCGGCCGAATTCGGCGCCCATCGGCTTGCTCCGCGGCGAACACGAGACCTCGCTCGTGATTCGCCATGTGACCGACGCGGGCAGCTTGGCGACGCCCTTGTCTCGACGCGCGAGCGAAGATTCACTGGCACGCGCGCGCGCCGAGCGGCAACGGCTCTCCTACGTCGCGCTCACCCGCGCCCGCAGCCACTTGGCGATCGTGCTGCCCGCGGGCAAGCTGCGCGCAGACTCATTGGCCGCGTCGGTGGTCGCGGCGGGCGGGCGGCTCGATGAAATTTCGGGCGTGACGCGCGTCGCGGCGCACACGCTCTTTGCCGAAGCTCCGTTCAGTACGACGCCCACTGACAGCCCACCGCTCGCGCCGCCCGCGCGCCCGCCGCGTCCGCGCGTCACGTTGGCGACGATCGGCGTGACCGCGCTCTCCGATTTTGCGATCTGCGCCCGGCGCTTCGAGCTCGCGCATTTGTTCAGCATCGCCGAGCCACGTGCGGGCGCCCGAGTGGCGGCACCCAGCCGCGAAGATCCGCGTGCCCTCGGTAGCGCGGCGCACCGCGTCTTGGAAGAGTTTCCGAGCGAACGCTGGGGCAGCCCCGTCGAGCCTGACGAAATCTTGCAAGCGCTCGCGCGCGAAGGACTCGACGAAGACGCCGAGTCGAGTGCCGGCACCGCGCGCGGTATCGCGCAGTTCTTGGCCGGCGCCTACGCACGCTCCGTACAACGCGACGGTTCTCGCATTCGCCGAGAGCTCGCGCTGGGCATCCCCTTCCGCAGCGTGCCCGCTCAGCCTGCGGCGAGCAGTCCCCCGACGCGAGCCCGCGGGCGGCGTGTCGCGCCCGGCCAATTGGAGCTGTTTGCCCTCCGGCCGCGCAGCGATGCGCCGGATCCCGAACTGCTCACCGCGACCGTCGTGCTCAAGGCCACCCTCGACCTCGTGATCGAGCGCCCGGACGGCAGTATCGACGTCATCGACTACAAGCGCTCACGCGGGGGCGACGAAGACCGCTACTCGTTCCAGCTCGCCGCCTATCGAGAAGCCGCGCGCCGCCATTATGGTCTGGAGCGCGCCGAACGAATTCGCACCGGCCTCGTACACCTGCTGGGTGACAACAACGAGCCAGCCTGGCAGACCCCTCCGGTCTTCGATTTCTTCGAGCTCGGAACGCGCCTGATCGAGGCGCGCTTTCATGACGCATGGCCCGCCGTCGCCGAAGCGGCGTGCCGCGAGGCGCAGTGCGGCTTTGTCTCCGCCTGCCACGGCCCTCCGCGCTAAGGCGGCCCCGTGACCCACAAAACGACTAGCCGGCCGCCAGAGGCTTGAAAAATACTAAAATCGCGGTTAGACAGTCCTGCAGCGTAACCAGAAAAAGTCGAGTAGATTTCAGGAGCTGCACCGGGCTCATCGGCCACTCGACCCGTTGCGCATCGCGTTAATTTATGGCAGAAAATTAGCGCAGCTTCGACTGTCCCGGCCCTTCGATCGCCATATACTCGCGCTCTGCCCGGTCGCCTCCTGGACCTCCTGCCAACCGCAGAGCGCGCAGCACCTCGGGTGGGTTCCCCCACCTTTCAACTCACTCTCCGACATCGAGCCACCGAAATGACACTTCCGCCTCGCTCAGGACTCTACGACCCGAAGTTCGAACACGACGCCTGCGGCGTTGGTTTCGTGGCCAACATCAAGGGTGAGGCCTCGCACGATATCGTCAAGAAGGGCATCGATATCCTGCTCAACTTGGTGCATCGCGGCGCAACCGGCTGTGATCCGCTGACCGGCGACGGCGCGGGCATCATCCTCCAAGTGCCGGACGCGTTCTTTCGTCACGCGTGTGACGAAGCTGACATCGACCTTCCGGAAGCCGGGAAATACGGCGTCGGCTGCGTGTTCTTACCTCGCGATCGCAAAGAGCGGCGCCGTTGCCAACAGATCTTGGAAGACAAGATCTTTGGCACTGGGCAACGCTTGATCGGCTGGCGTGACGTGACCGTGAACGAGAGCGTGCTCGGGCCGGCCGCGCGTGAGAGCGCGCCCGTGATCCGTCAAGTGTTCATCGGTTCGACGTGCGAAGACGAAGCCACGTTCGAGCGCAAGCTGTTCGTGATCCGCAAATGGGCGGAACGCACGGTGCGCGAGACCACGCTCGCGGGCAAAGGCTCGTTCTACATTCCGAGCCTGTCTTGCCGCACCATCATCTACAAGGGCTTGCTCTTGGCGGAGCAGCTGGCTGAATTTTACGTCGAGCTCAAAGACGAGCGCATGGTCAGCGCGCTGGCCATGGTGCATCAGCGCTTCAGCACCAACACCTTCCCGACCTGGGAGCTCGCGCAGCCATTCCGCACGCTGGCCCACAACGGTGAAATCAACACCGTGCGCGGCAACGCCGCGTGGATGGGCGCGCGCGAACAGCTCTTCAACGGTGAAGTGTTCGGCGAAGACGTTCGTCACATCTTGCCCACGATCACCCCGGGCGGTAGCGATTCGGCGACGCTCGACAACGTGACCGAGCTCTTGCTCCACGCGGGCCGCAGCTTGCCGCACGTGATGATGATGCTGGTGCCCGAAGCTTGGCAGAACGACGAGCTGATGCCCGCCCACAAGCGCGAGTTCTACGAGTACCACTCGTGCCTCGTCGAGCCGTGGGATGGCCCCGCCGCGCTCGCCTTCACCGACGGCAAGCGCATCGGCGGCATGCTCGACCGCAACGGCCTGCGCCCCGCCCGCTACACGATCACGAAAGACGGCTTGGTCTGCCTCGCGTCGGAGACCGGCGTCTTGGAGTTCGAAGCCGAGAACATCTTGCGCAAAGGGCGGCTCGAGCCCGGCCGCATGTTCCTGGTCGACACCGAGCTCGGTCGCATCGTCGAAGACGAGGAGATCAAGGACGCGGTCTGTAAGGCGCGCCCGTACGGCAAATGGCTACGCGAGAACAAGATCTCGCTGGCCGACATCGACGCCTCGCCGCCCAGCGCGACTCGGCGTGAATTGGCGTCTCTCGTGCAGCGCCAGAAGACCTTCGGCTACACCCAAGAGGACCTCGGTTTCTTGATGGCGCCGATGGCCCAAAACGGTGACGAGCCGCGCGGTTCGATGGGCACCGATACGCCGCTGGCGGTGCTGAGCGATCGCCCGCAACTATTGTTCAACTACTTCAAGCAGCACTTCGCGCAGGTCACCAATCCCGCGATCGACCCGATCCGTGAAGAGTTGGTGATGAGCCTCAAGGCTTACATCGGTGGCGAAGGCAACTTCCTGTTCGAGCTGCCGGACCAGGCGCAGATGCTGGAGCTGCCGCATCCGATCCTGACCAACATGGATCTGGCCAAGCTGCGTGAAACGCATTTGCAGCAGGTGCGCCAGCCGCCCACGATCCCGATGCTGTACCCGGTCGAAGAGGGCGGCGAGGGCTTGAAAGCCGCGCTCGACGAGCTCTGTCGTCAGGCGTCGCTGGCCGTCCTCAACGGCCACGGCTTGGTCATCCTCAGCGATCGCGGCTCGAACGAAGCCATGGCTCCGGTCCCCAGCTTGCTCGCGACGGGCGCGGTGCATCATCACTTGATGCGCAACGGCACGCGCATGAACATCGGCATCATCGTCGAAGCCGGTGACGCGCGCGAGGTGCACCACTTCGCGCTCTTGCTCGGCTACGGCGCCGGCGCGATCAACCCGTATTTGGCGCTCGAAACCGTGAGCCAAATGGTGCGTGAGGGCACGTTCCCGAATCTCAAAGATCCGGAGCTGGCCCAGGCGAAGTACATCAAGTCGATCAACAAGGGCTTGCTCAAGGTGATGAGCAAGATGGGCATCAGCACCCTACAGAGCTATCAGGGTGCGCAGATCTTCGAGGCCATCGGGCTCTCGCCCGAGGTCATCGACACGTACTTCACGGGCACCGCGTCGCGCATCTCCGGTATCGACATCGATGTCTTGGCCGAGGAGTGTCGCCACCGCCACGAGCGCAGCTACCCGAAGGTGACGGAAGCGTCGCCCATGCTCGATATCGGCGGGCAATACGCGTATCGCGCGCAGGGCGAGCGCCACTTGTGGAACCCGGGCACGGTCGCCGCGTTGCAACGCGCCGTGCGCATGGACGACGTGAAGAGCTACAAGGAGTACGCGGAGCTCATCAACTCGCAGATCTCGTCCATGGGTCTCATCACCCTGCGCGGGATGTGGGACTTGGTGCCCGGACCGAAGCCGGTCCCGCTCGAGGAAGTCGAGCCCGCGACGGAGATCGTGAAGCGCTTCGCCACCGGTGCGATGAGCTTCGGCTCGATCAGCGGCGAGGCGCACGAGACGCTGGCGATTGCCATGAACCGCATCGGCGGCAAGAGCAACACCGGCGAGGGCGGCGAGCGCGACGAGCGCTACCAGCTCGACCCCAATGGGGATTCACGGCGGAGCGCGATCAAGCAGGTGGCCTCGGGCCGTTTCGGCGTGACCACGTACTATCTCGTCAACTGTGACGAGCTGCAGATCAAAGTCTCGCAGGGCGCCAAGCCCGGTGAAGGCGGCGAGCTCCCGGGTCACAAGGTCGACGCGATCATCGCCAAGACCCGCCACTCGACGCCCGGCGTGACCTTGATTTCGCCGCCCCCGCATCACGACATCTACTCGATCGAAGACTTGGCGCAGCTGATCTTCGATTTGAAGATGGTCAATCCGCGCGCGCGCATCAGCGTGAAGCTGGTGGCCGAAGCGGGCGTCGGTACCGTCGCGGCGGGCGTTGCGAAGGCGCACGCAGACGTGATCTTGATCGCCGGCCACGACGGCGGCACGGGCGCGTCTCCCCTCACCTCGATCAAGCACGCGGGCGTGCCCTGGGAGATCGGACTCGCCGAAACGCACCAGGTGCTGGTGAAGAACGATCTACGTAGCCGCGTGTTCTTGCAGGCGGACGGGCAGATGCGCACCGGCCGCGACGTCGTGTACGCCGCGCTCTTGGGCGCGGAAGAGTTCGGCTTTGCCACCGCGCCGCTCGTGGCCACGGGCTGCATCATGATGAGGAAGTGCCACCTCAACACCTGCCCGGTCGGCATCGCCACGCAAGATCCGGTATTGCGCGCCAAGTTCAACGGGCAACCGGAGCACGTCGTGCGCTTCATGTTCTACGTCGCCGAAGAAGCACGCGAGATCATGGCCTCGCTCGGTTTCCGCACCATCAAAGAGATGGTCGGTCAGGTCGACCACATCCGCCAGAAGACGAACGTCACCCACTGGAAGGCGTCCAAGCTCGACTTCTCCGATGTGCTCATGAAGGCCGACGCCAAGCCCGGCGTGGAGGTCAGTAAGACCATCGAACAAGATCACGGGCTCGGCGCCACGCTCGACGTGATGCTGATCGACCGCCTCAAAGCCGCGCTCGAGCGGCGTGAACCGGTGCGCCTCGACATCCCCGTGCGCAATGCGCACCGCACCATCGGCGGCATGCTGGCCGGTGAGGTCGCGCGTCGCTTCGGTCAAGAGGGCTTGCCGGAGGGCACGATCGATCTGCGCTTCACGGGTTCGGCGGGGCAAAGCTTCGGCGCCTGGGTGACCCGAGGCATGACGCTCACACTCGAAGGCGAAGGCAACGACTACGTGGGTAAGGGCATGTCCGGCGGCATCATCGCCATCCGCCCGCTGCGCGGCGTGGACGCGAACTTCCACGCCGAAGAGAACGTGATCGTCGGCAACACCGCGCTGTACGGGGCCACCAGCGGGCGTGCGTTCTTCAACGGTCGCGGTGGTGAGCGCTTCGGCGTTCGCAACAGCGGCGCGACCGCGGTGGTCGAAGGCGTGGGCGACCACGGCTGCGAGTACATGACCGGCGGTCACGTGCTCGTGCTCGGCCGCACTGGCCGCAACTTCGCGGCCGGCATGAGCGGCGGCCTCGCCTACGTGCTCGATGAAGCATCGGACTTCAAGCAGCGCTGCAACCTGGGCATGGTCGAACTCGAACAGCTCGCGCCGGAAGACGCGCTGTTCGTGGCCAAGCTGCTGGAGGAGCACCACGCGCGCACCGGTAGCCCCAAAGCCGCCGAGTTGCTCGCCAACTGGGATACCGCGCAGACGCGCTTCGTGAAAGTCACCCCGACCGAGTACCGCCGCGTGCTCGCCGAGATGGCCAAACGAGAAAAGGCCGCGTCGAGCTCGAGCCTGCCCGTGCTACAGCCCGGCGCCAGCGCCGAGTGAGCACCCGATTCGCCTGTTCGTGTAGCTTGTGACTCAACGTCGAGAGTGAAAAGTCGTGGGAAAAATCACTGGTTTTCTTGAGATTGAGCGGGTCGACCCGTCGAAACGCCCGGCACGCGAGCGCGTCAAAGACTATCGCGAGTTCGAGTTGCCGATCGTGCAGGAGACGCTCGCGGCTCAGGGCGCGCGCTGCATGGATTGCGGCATCCCGTTCTGCAACACCGGCTGCCCGCTCGGGAACTTGATCCCCGACTGGAACGACCACGCATACAAGAACAAGCCCGAGCAGGCGATTGCCTCGCTGCACGCGACCAACAACTTCCCGGAGTTCACCGGTCGTGTCTGTCCCGCGCCGTGTGAGGCCGCGTGTGTGCTCGGCATCAACGAAGATCCGGTCAGCATCAAGCTGATCGAGCGCTCGATCATCGATCGCGCGTTCGAAGAAGGCTTGGTCAAGCCGGTGCTGGCCAAGACGCGCACCGGCAAGAAGATCGCGGTCATCGGCTCGGGGCCCGCGGGCATGGCCGCCGCGCAGCAATTGGCGCGCGCCGGCCACGACGTCACGCTGTTCGAGCGGGACGACCGCATCGGCGGCCTCCTCACCTACGGCATCCCCGACTTCAAGATGGAAAAGTCGCTCGTCGAGCGGCGCGTGACGCAAATGACGGCCGAGGGCGTCACGTTCAAGACCAGCGTCGACGTGGGCAAAGACGTGACCGCGCACGACTTGAAGAAGCATTTCGACGCCACCATCCTCGCGATCGGCTCGCGCAAAGCGCGCGATCTGGAAGTGCCCGGCCGCGAATTGCCCGGCACCCACTACGCGATGGATTTTCTGACCCAGCAGAACCGCCGGGTCGCGGGGCTACCCGTTCCCGACTCGGAGGCGATCTTGGCCACGGGCAAGAACGTGATCGTGATCGGCGGTGGTGACACCGGTAGTGACTGCATCGGCACCTCGCACCGCCAAGGCGCGCTCAGCGTGACGAGCTTCGAGATCATGCCGCGTCCTCCGGAAGAGCGCGCGCCGTCGACACCGTGGCCGCTCTGGCCGCTTCAGCTGCGCACCTCTTCTTCGCATGAAGAAGGCGGCAAGCGTGACTGGAGCGTCTCCACCGAGCGCGTCAGCGGCGACGGCAAAGTCGAAAAGCTGCATTGCGTACGCGTCGAGTTCAAGGGTGGGCGCTTCGAGCGCGTCGCCGGCAGCGAGTTCGAACTGCAGGCGGACTTGGTGCTGCTGGCGATGGGCTTCGTGCACCCCGAGCACCCCGGCATCGTGACCGATCTGGAATTGAAGCTCGATCGGCGCGGCAATGTCGAGGTCGACCCGCAATTCATGACCAGCGTGCCCGGCGTGTTCGCCGCGGGCGACTGCCAGCGCGGGCAATCGCTCGTGGTGTGGGCGATCGCCGAGGGCCGTAAGGCCGCGCGCAACGTCGACCAGTTCCTGATGGGTCGCACCGAGCTGCCCTGAGCCGCGCGGGTGAACGCGGGTGAACGCGGTGATGCGGGATAAGCGCCGCTGAAATTCGCAACCGACGGCTTCGTCGAAGCGCATTTGCTCCGGCGTTTGCCCGCGAAAAACACGGCTCAGGGCGACCGCATCGGCGTGACGCCCTGGACCGTGCAAGGCACGGTCGCGTGCGCGTCTGGTGTAAAGCCTGAGACGGCTCAGGGCGGTAACGCGCTCGCGATCGCGGCCCTGACCGCGTGCACCAGTTCGTCGTTCGGTTCGGGACCGAACTGCGCGGGATCGATCGGCGCGTGCACCGTGACCTGGACTTGGGCACCGGGCACGACGCGCGCGCCCTTGGCCGGTAAGATCGCGCGGGTGCCGTGCACCGTGACCGGTAAGATTTTCGCCCCCGCGCCGGCCGCCAAGTGAAAGCCGCCGAGCTTGAACGCGCCGAGCGAACCGTCTTTGCTGCGCGTCCCTTCGGGCGCAATCCAGATGCTCGTGCCTTGGGCGAGGGCCGCCTTGGCTCGCTCCAGGCTCTCGATCGCCCGCTCGCGAGCGCTGCGATCGAGTTCGACGAACCCGGCGGCGCGCATCGCCTGAGCCCAGATCGGAATCCGGAAGAGCTCCGCCTTGGCCACCATGCGCAGGCGCAGCGGCAAGGTCTGGAACAGCGCCGGGATGTCATACAACGATTGGTGGTTCGACATCACGACGAACGCGCTAGCCTCCCGGGCATGCTCGGCCCCGCTCGAGCGCAGTGAGACCTGCGCCTGGGCCAGCAAGCGCTTCGACCACCAGTCGAGGCGCTGGTCGCTGGCCTCCGCCGTGAGGCGGCCGCACAGCGCATCGAACAGCGTTGGGACGCTGATGCGGAGCGTGGCGACCGCCGCGCGCAGAAGGTGACCGAACGACATGCCCGACCGAGTCTGTCAGCCTTTTGCCGCGTGTGCGGGCAGAACCGCCCAGAATCGCCAAGCCCCGTCAGCCCGAGCTCGGATTGCCTCGGTCTGAGATTCCGCCGTAGGCAAGGCGAAAAAGCCGTGGTAATTCTGGTGTTTGGGTGACCTCAGCCGCCACATTTGCGGGCGTTGGACATAAGCGATGAATGTGACTTGCACCGGTTGTCCGGCGAAATACGCGGTTCCGGACGAGAAAGTTCGCGGCAAAAAAGTCCGCATCACCTGCAAGCACTGCGGGACGAACATCGTCGTGGACGGCACCACCATCGACGGTGGTGAAAGCCTCTTGCCGAAGCCAGCCGTGTCATCGGCATCGCAACCGACTGCGCCCGCCGCACCGTCGATCGCGCCCGCGCTGACCAGCGTGCAAGACATCAGCAGCGCGCCGCCCAAAGCCGTTGCCGAAGCCAAGCCGCGCGCGGCGGCAGAGGTTGCGTTCATCGTCGGCTTCCCGGACGACCGTCAAGAGACGCACGCCTTGTCCCAGATCGTGGACATGTACAGCTCCGGGAAGATCGACGACGAAGCGCTGGTCTGGAAAGACGGCATGCCGGACTGGCTCTCGCCGTTCGAGGTGCCCGAACTCGCCGCCGCCTTCCGCGCCAAGGGCGTCGCGCGTCGGCCTACCGCAACGCCCGGCTTCGCTGCCGTCGCGGAAGACGAAGCCACGCTGATCGTGCGCTCCCCGATGGAAGAATTGCAGAAGGAACTCGCGGCCGCCGCTGCCTCTGCCGCTCCCGCCGCCATTCCGCCCTCCCCGACGCCAGCCGCGGGCAACCCGCCCCCCGCCGTTACCGCGGGAAAACCCGCAGAAGAGTCGATGTTCGGCAAACCCGTCGCGGCCGCCGCGCGACGAGTGGAGAAGCGTGCCGGCGCCGTCGATCTGTTCGGTGGCGTCGCCGCGGCCGGCAGCGAAGGCGACGTCTCGCTCGATCTCGCGGGCGCAGAAGAGCCCGCGCACAAGCTGACCGGCGCGCGCAACGAGAGCTCGGTCCTGTTTTCGCTCGACGCGCTGACCAAGCCGGATCCGAAAGCAAAAGCGAAGAAGGCGACCGAAAAAGAGAACGAGCGCGAGGCGAGCGCGGCGCTGTTCGGCGAGAGCGCACCCGATTCATTGATGAATCTGGGTGGCGGTGGGCTGTCGGCACTGGCCGCGCCCGATTTCACGAAGCCCGTGAGCGTGGTCGCGCAACCGGTGCGCCTGAGCACGCCGCTCGAGCTGCCGGACATCCCGGCCAACAAGGGTCGCGGCGGCTTGGTGCTCTTCATCACCTTCGTCGTGATCGCAGCCGTGGCCGGCGGCGCATTCGTGATGATGAAAAAGCAGAATGCGACCGAAGCGGTCGCCGTCGCGCCCAGCGCCGCAACTCCGGTTCAGACTGCGACCCCGAGCGCGCCAGAAACCGCCGAGACGCCGAACGCCGCGGCCAGTGGCGCAACGGCGAGCAGCGCGGCTCCCACCGACAGCAGCGCGAGTCCGAGTGCGAGTGCCACCAGCGCGAGCGCCGCGGGCGCAAAACCAACGCCGCCGCCAGCTCCCGGCGCGGCCGCGACGCCAGCCGTGGCAGGTGCAGCCACGCCCGCGGCCAAACCGACCGAGCCCAGCGAGCCGGCGGCCGCGACCAAGAAACCCGACGCGGTCGAGGCCCCCGCGGAGGGCGCCGCGTTCGACAAGAACGCGGCCGTTGCCGCGTTGGGCGCAGCCGCGGCCAGCGCCGGCAGTTGCAAGAACCCGGACGGCCCCGTCGGTTCCGGCAAAGTGTCCGTCACCTTCGCGCCGAGCGGCCGCGCCACCGCAACCAACGTCGCGGGTGAGCTCGCGGGCACCGAAGTCGGCGGCTGCGTGGCACGCTTATTCCGCACCGCCAAGGTCCCCCCGTTCTCGGGTGACCCCGTAACGGTCACGAAGAGCTTCTCGATTCAGTGATTGATATTCGGTGATTGATGAGGGGGCGCTCGCGCCCCCGCATCGCACCTCGCGCCACGCCGTGTTCCCGCCCCTCGCCGCCGAAGGCTGCGCCGGTATGCGACGGCACGCGTGACCATCAACAGACAGGTCAGCACCGCGCCCTCACTCGAATCGCCAGAGCAGGCGTGTTCGCGGCGTGTTGCGACTTTTGACGGCTCCGCAGATTGACCGCCACGGCGCCAAGAGCGCCACGGACAGAGAGCAGGACCTCGTGATGGGAGAGCAACGGCGTCGTGGTATCGGTCTGGTGCACGAACGCTGAAGCCGAACGCGAGTCTTCGGCGTGTGAATTTGGAGCGCGTACCCGATCAAGCCCAGCCGCCAGTTCCGCGCTTCGCGCCATGGCGATGTGAGCCATTCGAACGTCGCGCACCGCCGAACAGCGCAAACCCAATCTCTCTGCTGGCGATCTTGGCGCCATCGCGGTTAGCTCTCTTTCTAGCTTCCGGCGTGGCCTGGCCGTGCAGAGCAACCGGTTGGCGCGCAAGCGGAGAACGGGAACGGGAATGCACCCGGGTTGGTTGAGGGGCTACGGGTGAATGTGGACGATCGTGCCCTGTTCTTGGCCGTCACCCACGTAGGAAGCGTGCCAGTGCTCGGGCACGTCGGGCGCGGACCACATGAAGGCGCGGCGCGCGTCGATCGGGGACATGTTCACGCAGCCGTGCGATCGCACGTGGCCGAAGTCATCGTGCCAGTACGACGCATGCAGCGCGTAGCCGCTCTTGAAGTACATCACCCAGGGCACGTCGCGCAGCTCGAATTCGTGATCGGCAACACTCGAGTCCATCGTGGTCGTGATGTGCTTTTGATAAACGCGGAACGTGCCCATCGGCGTGCTGAGCGTTTTCTGGGGGTCGCCCATGCCGTCGCGCCCCGTGGACACCAACGTCGCGTACACGGGCACGTCACCTTCCCAGAGCACGAGCGTCTGATTGACGAGTGAAATTTCGATCCACTTGGCCTTCTTGTTCGCCCAGGCGGGCAAACGGCTGGCCTTGGCGGCCGTGCGCAGCTCTGCGCTTTTCAGCCATTTGCCCGAGCGCGCTTGGACGAAGCGCTCGCCGCCGTATTCCTTGATGTTCCCGGACAGCGCGACGAACTCACGGCCGCCGAGGGCGTCCGCGCGCACCGGGGCTCCCGCGCCCCAATCGTAGAAATGAGTGCCGTCTTTCTGGGCGAACGCCACGGGCAAGCCGACTGATTTGATGTCCACTCCGTGGAACGGCGAGCCTGATTCGGCCTTGAGTTTGTCGGCCGGGATCAAGCGCGCGTCCGTGGCGATCGCGAAGCGGCGGTTTTGCGCTTCGGGGCCGGCCACGAACGTGCCGATCAGCGACACGCCCGCGTGTCGCTTCAGGCGATCGGCGATCACCGCGAAGCTCGGCGCCTTGAAGCTCGAGATGTTCGGGATGCGGCGTTCACCTTGCAGCCACCAAGGGACGCGGTCGTCTCCATTGCCGCCGAAGCGCTGGTTCTGATCCAGTGGCTTCGCGTGCTCGGGGATCCCACCGAGCGCGATCCCGTTCGCGTCGAGCGGCACGTCGTTCGCGCCCACGTCGAGCGCGTCCCACTTGTGGTGCAGCTTGGTCCAATTACGTAAGTGCCGCTCCAGCCGCATCTCGTACTCGAACTGCTCGGACTTGGTCGGCACGCGCATGTAGTTCGGCGCGATCGAGCGCAGGAACGCGTACTTGTAGGGCATGGGCTTCGTGCGGTCCGGCTCGACCTGAATGGCCCGGGCCAGCGGGTGATCCAGTTTCAGCGTCGCATTCGTGCCAGCGCACACGAAGCCGGCCGGGCGAATTGCGTACCAGCCGTCGGGGCAGCCCTCGTTGGCGATCGCTTTCTCGGATCGAGCCACCCGCGCCCCAACGCGCAAGTAGCCCATCGTTTCGGCCTTGGGGTCGGGTTTGCGCATCACGGCCACCGTCATGGCGATGGGCATCAACTGCGGCCCGTCCGCCGGAGGCACCGGAATCCGAGAAAAATCGTTGGGATCCGCGACGATTCCCCCGTTTTCCGGTTTGAGCCGAGAGGCCGCAGGGTCCTGCGAATCGAACGGGCCGGGCCCGCTGCAACCCGCAGCGCAGAGCAGAGCCGCGAGCGAGCTGGTCGCTTTACGGAAACTAAAACGTGGCCTCGAAAGCATAAGCTCACACATGCCCAAAACCTGACGGTTGGGCCCAAAAATCGGCGTACTGTGCAGCCCCCGGACCCCACCGGACGGGTTAGGTCCCCCCTCATTCCTAAGCGAGAAGCGAAGCTAACAATGGCTAAGGAAACACTAACGATTACCGACAACCGCACCGGCAAGACCTACGAGGTGCCGATCACCGAAGACACCATCAAGGCGATCGATCTGAAGCAGATCCACGTCACCGAAGGCGACTTCGGATTGATGACTTACGACCCGGCCTTCATGAACACGGCTTCTTGCCGCTCGGCGATCACGTACATCGACGGCGACGCGGGCATCCTGCGCTACCGCGGTTACCCGGTCGATCAGCTCGCCGAAAAATCGACCTATCTCGAGGTCGCGTACTTGCTCATCAACGGCGAGCTGCCCACGCAGACCGAGCTCGACAAATTCACGCAAGACGTGACGCACCACACTTTCGTGCACGAGAACGTGCGCACGTTCATCGACGGCTTCCGCTACGACGCGCACCCGATGGGCATGCTGTGTGCCACCGTCAGCGCGCTCAGCACGTTCTATCCCGAAGCCAAAGACGTCTTGAATCACGACATCCGCCGCCAGCAAATGGTGCGTTTGATCGCCAAGATGCCGACGCTCGCGGCCTGGAGCTACCGGCATCACGCGGGCATGCCCTTCGTCTATCCGAGCAACGAGGTCAGCTACAGCGAGAACTTCTTGCAGATGTTGAAGCGCATCGCCGAGCCGAAGTTCGAGGTGCACCCCGAGATCGTCAAGGCGCTCGACGTGTTGTTCATCTTGCACGCCGATCACGAGCAGAACTGCTCGACGAACGTGATGCGTTCGATCGGCAGCTCGCGCGCCGACCCGTACGTCGCCGTCGCGGGTGCGGCGGCAGCCCTGTACGGTCCGCTGCATGGCGGCGCGAACGAAGCAGTCTTGCGCATGCTGCGCGAAATCGGCTCGGTCTCGAACATCCCCGCGTTCATCGCCGAAGCGAAGGGCGGCTCGGGCGCGCGCCTGATGGGCTTCGGCCACCGCGTGTACAAAAACTACGATCCGCGCGCCAAGGTCATCAAGCGCCTGGCGGACCAGGTGTTCGATCTGGTGGGCAAGAAGAGCCCGCTCTTGGACGTCGCGCTCGAGCTCGAGCACATCGCCCTCACCGACGACTACTTCGTCAAGCGCAAGCTGTACCCGAACGTCGACTTCTACTCCGGCCTCATCTACGAGGCGCTCAAGATCCCGGTGGACATGTTCCCGGTGCTGTTCGCTATCCCGCGCACGTCGGGTTGGCTTGCGCAATGGGAAGAGCTGCTGCTCGACAAGGATCAAAAGATCGCGCGTCCGCGCCAGATCTACACCGGCTACGACGAACGTGCGTTCGTGCCCGTGGACAAGCGCACCTCGGCTGTCGGTGCGCCCAAGGCCTGACGTTCACTGGATCGAGCCTGCGCGCTGACGCGAGCCCCGCATGAAATTGACGCCTGACTCCGAACTTGACCCGCTCCGTTTGGAAGAGATCGAATCAGGCTCCCCCTTCTCCTCGTACGATGCCAAGCAATCGAGGAGAAGCGGGGCGGTGCTCGCGGGCCGCTACCAAGTGCGCGGCTTCTTGGAGCGCGGCTCGCACGCGCGCGTCTACCTGGCCGAAGATTTGACCACCGGTTCGCCGGTCGCGCTGAAAATTCTTTCGCCCGAGACCGCGATCTCGTCCGAGTTTCGCGTGCGCCTGCTGCGCGAGGGCAAGGCCATGAAGGCCATCTCCCACCCCAACGTGGCGACGGTGATCGAGGCGGGCGAGACCGAAGAAGGCATTCCCTTTTTGGCGATGGAAGCCTTGCTCGGTGAATCGCTGGGCGAGTACGTGCGGCGCGAAGCCATCCCGCTCGACACCGCGCTGATTCTGCTGCGCCAAGCGGCGGCGGGGCTTGCCGCGGCCCACCGCGCGGGCATCGTGCACCGTGATGTGAAGCCCGATAATTTCTTGCTGCTCGGCCCCCCCGGCGAGCCCTATGGCTTGAAGGTGATCGACTTCGGCTTGGCCAAATTGTGGGACGGCAACGAGGGCAGCGACGCACACAACGTGCTCGGCACGGCCGAGTACATGTCGCCCGAGCAGATCTTGGTCGAACCGGTCGATGCCCGTAGCGACATCTACAGCTTGGGCGTGGTGATGTTCCGCGTCTTCTCCGGGCACCTGCCGTTCGAGTCGGTCGGGCAGGCCGATCTCTTGCGTCACCAACTGTTCTCCACGGTGCCACCGCCCTCTTGGCTGAACGAGACGTTGGACGCACGCGTCGATCGCGTGGTGCAAATGGCAACGCAAAAGGACCGCGAACGCCGCTACGCGACGATGGACGAGCTGATCGCGGATCTCGAAGTATTGCTGGGCATGGAGGGCCGAGAGCTCAAAGCGCGCTCGCTATCGAAGGCGCCCGATGCCTACATTCCACGCACGGATCTAGGCCGGGAAGCCGCCACCATGCTGGCCGAAAAATTCGGCGAGCACGCGTCCCGAACCGGTTTGTCGAAGCCACCCGAATCCAAATAGGGTCGGCGCGCGAGGGGCTCCCCCAGACGGCGAAGGATGCTAGCGTGAGCGCTCCACTTGGAGGCGGTACTTCATGAAAATCGAGCATAAAGCGCTGACATTTGCGCTGACTTTGGCGGTGCTAGTGCCCGCTTGTTACATCACCACCGAGAAACCGGCGGACAGCGCTCCGCCCGTCGTGCCGAGCGCCACGGCCAGCGCGCCCACGGTTGCGGCGACCAATCCGCCGTTGGTCACGGCCACGGCCAGCGCGACCCCCACGGCTACGGCCGTCCCCACCACGCCTCCCGCGCAGCCTCGCCCGCCCGGCTTGGCCGCGCCGAAACCACTGCCCACCACCTCGGCCGCCGTCGCGCCCAGTGCATCGGCATCGGCAAAGCCATGAGCACCGCGCAAGAAATCATGGCCACGGTCGGCGAGCGTTTGGCCGCCAACAAAGAGGCCGCCTCTCAAATCGGTGCGATCTACAAGTTCGTCCTCGAGGGTGACGGCGGCGGCACTTGGATCATGAACCTGAAGGGCGACGCGACGCTCACGCCGGGCGATGGTCCCTCGGACTGCACGCTGGCCATGTCCGCGGAAAATGGCGTCGCGCTGTTCGAGGGCAAGGTCAGCGGCGAGCAGCTGTTCTTCGGCAACCAGCTGCGCGTCGAAGGCGACATGAGCTTGGCGCTGCGTCTGCAAAGCCTGCTTGCGATCGTGCGCTGAGCAATGAGCGGGCCAAGTCAGCGAAATCCGGATCTCGCCGGAACTTGGCCCCTGTTCGACGAGGGTCCCAGGGAATTTCCTGCCGATCCGCGCCAAGCCTTGAGCTCCTCCTCGCCCGGGGAGTCCGAACTCGCCGCGCTCGATCAGCGAGACGGATTCGACGACGCGCCCGATAGTCGGCAAGAAGACACGCGGCGCGCGCGTGAGTCCTTGCCGCCCACGGCTCCGGAATGGATGCGTGCGGCGCGCGCATTGGCCGATTGGCTGGAGGCCCGCGTTCAGAGCGGCAACGTCGACCCCGTCGAGCAAGCCGCCATCGCCCGAACCTGGGCCGCGTGGTCGATGAGCGGCGCGAGCGAAGCGCACATTTTGCGGGTCGCGCATTTGATCGGCCGCGCTCACGGAGCCATTCGCAACACGCCGCGCCAAACCCAACAACTGCAAGCCGCGTATCATGCGTGCGCGGGTGTCTTGCACAGCAGCTTACCGACCGGGCTCCGCGAGCGCATGCCGTTCGAGCGCGCCTTGTCGATCGTGCGCAAGCTGCACGATGAAGCCGATCATTGGGCCGCCATCGTCGACGGCACGGCCGAGCTGCTCGGCTGGAAGGACTACGCCCGAGTCCACGCTGCGGCCGTCTTGCGCGCGATGATCGAACGGAGCCGCTGAGTGTCGCTCGAGGCCTCCCACCTGCTCTCGGAAGGACCGATCGCGTTCTTCGGTCTGTACGGCTCGTGGACGCACGCCGCCGCACGGAAGGCTTTCGGCCCCCGCGCCCACTACCGCGAAAACGCGACTATTTCCCAGGTTTTTGCGGCCGTCACGGCGGGGGCGGCCGCCTTCGGCGTGGTGCCCATCGAGAACTCGACCGAAGGCGGCGTCAACCAAACCGTCGACGAGCTGCTCGGGCATCGACTGTGGATCCAAGGCGAAGTCGTACTCGAAATCACGCAATGCTTGCTCGGGCTCGCGACCGATCTCACGAGCATCGAGCGCGTGGCCTCTCATCCGCAAGGCCTCGCCCAATGCCGGCATTGGCTCGCGGAGCACCTGCCGCACGCCGAGCAAGTCGCGGCGTTGTCCACCACCGCCGCGGCGCGCGACGCCGCGAGTGATCCGAAGCTGGCCGCGATTGCCAGTGCCCTCGCCGGCGAACTCAATGGCGTGCGCGTGCTCGTCGACGGCATTCAAGACAACGCCGAAAATGCCACGCGCTTCCTGGTGATCGCGACGAGTGATGCGACGCGAACCGGCCGAGACAAAACGAGCCTCGTGTTCTCGACCGCGCACAGCCGTGGCGCGCTCCGCCAAGCGCTCGAGATCTTCGATCGAGCCGGGATCAATCTGAGCCGCATCGAGTCGCGCCCGGCTCCGGGTCGACGTTGGGAGTACGTGTTCCTCACCGACCTCGAAGGTCACCGCGAGGACGACGCCATCGCCAGCGCCTTGGGCGAACTCGAACGCCACTGTTCGATGGTCCGCGTCCTCGGCAGCTACCCGCGAGTCACGTAAGTCACTGAAATGCTGGGATAGTTGCCACAGTTGTAAAAAGTCACATGTAGGCAACTGTAGACAGTGGTGCGCTGTTTAGTTAATCTCTTCACTAAGTGGTTCAGCGGACAGCACTTCAGTCGGACGGCTCCGCAGACAGCGGTCTGCACCCCCGCCCGCTACCCGGCTACGCGCTGTGGGACGGCTCCTCGCAATATCCGTTGCACAAAAATCCGCTGGTCGTGGGCCGCGCGTCGGACGCCGACTTGGTGCTCTTGACCGGG
>Ga0247757_10000272_pt1 | contig 43674 bp, 36 predicted proteins | sample UWRJL126311R4_FD_180929 | JGI IMG/M metagenome (GOLD analysis project Ga0247757, IMG submission 180929) | Plant litter microbial communities from Arlington Agricultural Research Station in Wisconsin, United States - UWRJ-L126-311R-4 | ecosystem: Environmental > Terrestrial > Plant litter >... | reverse complement strand
GGATTGGCTTCTTTGAACACTTTCATGCTCTCATGGTAGCTTGCCCAGTCTGTTACCTCGAACTCGAATACCGGCGCATCTTTTGCTTTGGCGTGATTAAACCCTTTAGGCAATTTGGCTACATAGTATGGTCTGTTAAGACTATCGGGGTTGATGTAGACTTTCACCTTCATCTTATTCCGCGACATATCAAGCCTGGTAACATCCCCTTTCACCAGCATTTCTTTCTGGAAATCCTGGAAACTGGTTTTGATGGTATCGGGTGATAAATGGGTGAATTGCGCCGAAAGCAGCACGATGGCTATGATGGCATAGATCCAATAGATACTGAACTTTGACCCTTTACGGGGGCCATCTTTTTCCGGGCCGCTCATTCGGGGCGTTTTATTTTCCTGTGACATATCTGTTTTACCTCTGTATAAATTCGTTTGTACTGAGTAACGATCAGCCGGGGCTGATATTGTAATAGTTTTTATAAATCATGTATCCGCGATTCAGCATCGCTCCACATTTCTTCGAGCTTGTAAAACTTACGTGTTTCGGGATGCATCACATGTACCACGATATTTACGTAATCGATCAGCACCCATTGTGCTGCCTGGCGACCTTCGTGTTTATAAGGCGATTCATCACAGTCCTGTTTGACCTGGTCTTCTATAAAATCGCAAATAGCTTTTATCTGCGGCGAACTGGATGCCTGGCATACGATAAAAAAATCCGCAGATGCTTCGGGTATCTTGCGAAGGTCCAGGCTCACGATATTCTCGCCCTTCTTATCCTGTATTGCCCTGATGATCGTTTTGAAAATTTTCGAGTTGCGTGTCAGCCTGGTGATCGTCCTTTTTTCACGGGTCTGTAAAACAGAAAGCGGTTCCAATAATCGATCTTATTTAAATGATATAAATTTTTTATTCCTCGTTGCTCCGGAACCCTGTCCGGTTTAACTTCGTCAAAAATAGTAATTCTTTGTCAGCCATACCTGCTAAAACTGCTATCGGCCAGCCGTTCATAGAATTAACTGAGCTGGAAAGTACCAATATGTATGCCATGGAACAGCTACAGGCAAATATGGCTGGTCATGGAACCGCGTTTTTTGCCCACCACCAGACCGCTGGAAAGGGCCAGCGCGGCAAAACTTGGGTTGCCGAAAAAGATATGCATATCGCGCTATCGGTGATTGCAGACACTTCTTTTTTACTGGTGTCAGAACAATTCCATTTGAGTGTGGCCGTGGCGCTTGCGGTTTATGATTTTTTTAGCAATTATGCGGGCGATGAAACCTCGATCAAATGGCCTAATGATCTGTATTGGCGTGACAGAAAGGCAGGAGGCATATTGATCGAAAACATTGTTAAAGGAAAAAAATGGGAAGCTGCAGTGATCGGTATTGGCATTAACATCAACCAGCCCTCCTTTCCGGCAGCGTTGAAGAACCCGGTTTCACTAAAACAGATCACCGGTAAAACATTTGATCCCGTTGTTTTGGCCAAAGAGCTTTGTACCTGCCTCGAAAAACGTTACCGGGAACTGGCAACACATGGTTTTGCAAAAATGCTGATCCGTTACAACGAATTACTCTATAAACAAGGCCAGAAAGCACGTCTGAAAAAAGGCAGTGTGGTATTCAACTGCGTGATCGAACGCGTTACTGCAACCGGCGAACTACAGGCTTCCGGAGGAATGAGCTTCCAGTTTGGTGAAATTGAATGGCTGTAAGAATATCGAATGTTGAACAGGGAATGTCGAATATCGAATGGAATTAGGAATTGGTGTTCAGCATTCTAAGTTCTCGCTTCCCTTCGATATTCGACATTCCCTGTTCAACATTCGATATTCTTTACTGTATTATCTTTTCCAGCAGCTGGTTCTTCTTATCCTGCGCGAGGTAGACTTCTGCATCATTATTCATCACCAGCAGGAAATCTTTTTTATCTACCTTCTTAATTTGATTCAGGTTAACGATATAGCTGCGGTGTGTGCGGAAAAACGGACCGGACTGTTCAAGGTATTCGAAATCGATGAGTTTTTTGGTGATGGTAAGTACCCCATGACTGGTGGTATGAAAGCGGGTATAGCTTCCTTCTGCCTGCAGGTATAATATATCATCGAGGCGCACCACGAAAATGGTTTCGGCCGTCTGGAGCACGATCTTTTTCTCCGATTGCGGCGAAAAATTTTCTTTCAACACCTGGTATTGCCGGTTCTCATTAACCTGGTCGGGAACGGCGAGCTTTTTTAATGCGCGGGAAAGATGGTCCAACCTTACGGGCTTCAGGATATAATCAACGGCCGATGTCTCAAAAGCGCGCAGCGAATAATCGCTATACGCTGTTACAAAAATGATCTTGAAAGCGATGTGTTTTTCGTCGAAAAACTCCAGCAATTCAAAGCCACTGTATCCGGGCATATCAATATCCAGGAATACCAGGGTGGGTTTGAATTTATGAATGGCCTTCACTGCATCCGGCACATCCTTGCATTCCGTCAACACTTCTACATCAGGGAAATTCTCTTCCAGTAAACCACGCAAAGCCATCCTGGCATTGGGTTCATCATCAACGATTATGGCTTTTGTCTTCTGCATTGCTCTTCGAAGTTAACTACGGACGCATTCCCGTCCCCAAATTTTTATCCCGGTGAAATGGCTTTCAGGCGGGCTCTCCTTCACTGCTGTAATCGGGTATGCGCAACAATACCAATGTGCCATTAGGAAGACCATCCGCGCCTGTTTTATCGATCACTTCAATATGGATTTTCCGGTTGTACAGGCGATTGAACAATTCCATTCTCTCCTGCATGGCAACTGTGGCAAATGCCGCCGGTTTATTGTGTATGCGCTGGTTGATCTCTTCAGACCGCAGGCGGCCGATCCCGTTATCGTCGATGCTTACCATGATCCCTTCCGTAGTCTTTGAAAACCGGATAGTGAGTTTCTTGCTGCCTTTTTTGTGCATCAGTCCATGTTTCACAGAGTTCTCAGCAAACGGCTGTACCAGCATGGATGGAATATAAATGGCCGAAGTATCTTCTATCTGTTCTGTTTCTATCTGGTAAGAAAAACCTTCATCGAACCTGGCTTTTTCCAGCTCGAGGTAAAGACGCAGGTTTTCTACTTCATCGGATAATGCCAAAAGCTGTTTATCGCTTGAATGAAGCATTTTTCGCATCAGGTCGCTGAAATTTCCCAATAAAGAACTTGCTTCTGTTTTGCGGTTGCCATAAACCAGTCCCTGTACAGTATTTAAAACGTTATACAGGAAATGCGGGTTCATCTGCGCACGTAATGCCACCATCTGGCTTTTCAATACCTGTTCTTTGATCGACTGCTGCCTGATCAGTCTTTTCTTCCATTTCTGCAGCAGGAACGCCACCAATATTACGAGCAGCACAACACTGGTGCTCCATACCCAGGGTTGCTGCCAAAGACGCCGGGGAACGTTGAATGTAAATTTCTTTACGGTGCTCCTGTAGTTGGCGCCTGCACTGGCTTTTATCTCCAGCGTGTATTGGCCGGGAGAAAGCCTGTAAAAAGAAAGCTGTGTGGCTAAATTGGTAACAGTACGCCAGGCAGTATCCAACCCCTTCAAACGGTATTCGTATACCAATGCATTTGCCGATAAATAATGGAGTGCTTCAAAATGAAACATGATATCGCGGACTCCGGGGGGAAGCGTGGCTCCTGATTGCAGTTCCATGCTGTCGCTGATGGCTTTCAGTACAGGAAAGCGGATAACAAATCCAAAGTTGCGTGGCATATTATAGCGTTGCAGTATGCCGGTAGGTGTTGCCAGGAGGATTTTATCATCCATTACTTTGAAGTCGTTGACCACTATATTACTTAATCCATACTCTTCGAGATAATTGGTGATCACGCCCGTGCCCCCATCGATCCTGTCGAGACCGGCATCTGTTAATACCCAGATATTGCGGTGTTGAACTTCTATTTTATTGATGATGGAACTGCTGAGGCCATTCTGCTCATCGAACAGTTTGATCACTTTCTCGTTCTTTATGACCATAACACCCTTTGTAGAAGTGCCTACCACCAGGCTGCCATCAGGCAACTGGCTGAGTGATCTTGCGATGATGGGTTTGTTATTGTCGTAATTGATCACCTTGATATTTCCATCGTAATGATACTGGTATAATCCATCTTCATATCCTACCCAAAATCCTTCTCCATTCGCCGATGCCAGTACGGCCATACTTCTTTTGGGTCTTAGCAGCAATAAAGATTCGTATCCATTATAGGGCACTACTTCGAATTGAATATTCTTATACAGGGGACAGTCGAGTGCCGGCGCCCGAAGCTTGCTGCCGTAATGGTTATTCTTGATGTATGCCGCGTTGAAAACAGCTTCTATAATATTCCCGAATTTATCCCGGGTAGTGCCTTTACTGTAGTTAGCCAGCTCCAGTGCATTGCGTTGGGCTGGCTTGAATACACCACGCGTGGAAATGAACACATCGTCTTTCGGATCATAGTTAATGAATTCTGTTTCCAGGTGCCTGGTAATATTGTATACCAGGCGTGTTCCTTTTTCGAGATTTGCCCTGGAAAGCATGCCCTGGCTGTTACCGGTTATAATATCACCATCGGGCAGTACAGCGAGTTTCGAAATATTATTCAGCAGGGGATCATCGTACACTTTAAACAATGTATTGTATAGCGATGCGCAAACAAAAATTCCATTATCCAGGGTGCTGATCCAGTAGTTTCCCTGGTAATCGGTCACAATATCTGAAACGCGTTCCCTGGGAAGATAGCAGGTGGTTTTTCCGTTTTCCCTGTTCCAGAGATATGCGCCTGATTGGGTGCATAACCAGTATTCCCTGTTTTGCAGAGGTACTGCCTGGAAAATAAAATTGTTCGTATCCAGTTTTATCGGCGGATAATCGCTCGCCTTCCCGTTAACCAGGTCAAAAGCATGCCTGTCAAATGCCGATCCGACCCCAACAATCCCATCCCGGCCGTTGATAAATTGAAAATATTCGTGCGGCCGGTTGATCTTTTTCCAGTTGATGCTGTCACCGCCTGTCGTGCCTAAATAACCCTGACTCGAAAATATAAACAGCTTATTTTCTCTGTAGCGGGCGGAAACGATCCGGTCTTCCGGCGCGCGGCCTTCATAAATATGGCGGATCTTCCCGTCCTTTTTGCTCACTTCGTATACGTTGCTGAACGACTGGAACCAGACTTCTTTATTGCCCACCACCACATTGTTGAATGTTGTCGGGTTGCGGGTAAACGGATAGGCTATCTCAAAACGCCGGAGTGTATCGTTCTTTAAATAAAATACCTGGTTGTAAAAATTCATCCCCCAGATCGTACCGGATGAATCTTCCTGTAAATAGCTTATTGCGTTGGAACTGGTGCTGCTGAAAGGGATAAAAGCAAAGTTGCGGCCATTATGTCGGAATAAGCCCTTGTCGGTGCCGATCCAGATATAGCCTTTTGAGTCGGTAAGCATATCATAGATCACCTGGGATGGAAGCTGTTCGGGGTAACTCAGCTTTTTGGTATAGGGGTATTGGGCAAAACTGTCCGAAAACAGGAAGAGCAGGAAAATAAACGCCGGGATCCGCATCGTCGGTTCTGGTTATGCTTAAAGATAGGGGTTTCCGTAACCGATTGCATGTTTACTCCCCATCAAATAAATAGACTGTTTCGTGTAATAAACCCGGGGTTTCGTGGAAAAACAGGTGTATTTAATAGCAAAAAAGCCAACTTACAGCCGTTACTAATCAGTAATAAATTGGGGGTAAGGAAGCTGCATACACTGCAGCTTTCTTCGTTTTAATGTTTACCCATCTATTGTCGCATCCGCTCCCTACAAGGTTATAATAGCGCATCAATCCTTTTGGCAAGTTTCCGGTCTTTTTCAGTAACGATATCGCCGGCGTCATGGGTGTTGAGCCAGATCTCCACACGGTTCCACACATTGGTCCATAAAGGATGATGGTTCATTTTCTCCGCTTCGAGGGCTACCCTGGTCATAAAAGCAAAAGCCTGCGAAAAATCCGCGAACTCGAATTTACGGTAAAGAGTGTTGTTTTGTTCGGTCCACATAGGATGATGCATTTTGATGAAAAAAAGGGTTTGAATATCGAACAAGGAACAAGGAATGTCGAATATCGAGCGGAAGTGAGAACAGCGCAGAAGGATACCAATTCCTAATTCCCTTCGGTATTCGACATTCCTTGTTCCTTGTTCGATATTCAAAAGACCATATTCCCTTTATTCTTTATCTGCTCGTTCGTCAGCTCGGCTACCAGCTGAACGCCATTGATGCTTTTGACGGCCTGTTTGATCCATTCGCATTTTTCGTTGTCTACCCAGTCTCCTTTCATTAACCAGAGAAAATCCATGTGTTTGAATTCGGGTAGCAGGTATTCACCATCAAACTGGTTGTGATAGAGATAATGCGAGAGAAAACTGTTGGGCTCCTGTGATTGGTAAACCGAAAAATAATAGCTACGTTCTTTCTTGCGGAGATGGATCTCGATATCGGAATTCAGCCTGAAATTATACCCCAGCAGGTTATTCAACTGCAGGCAGAACTGGTAATTCTTTACCGGCGCAGTAATGCCCAGCAAACGCGTTTCTTCGAAGAAATCGTCGTTCAGTTCTTCTATGTTTAAGCGTAAGCGCAGATAATGGTTTTAGTGATGATTAACTGACTGGGCGGGTTGAATCTAATGGCTGAATTGTTGCATTGTGCATTGTTAAATTGTTATGTTTCCTGATCATTCAACAATGCACAATGCAACAATTTAGCCATTAAACAGCTCCCGCGATCAGAATTGTACATCAAACTCCTTCTCCTCATTCCCTCTTTTAATTCGCAGTTTGGTCTTATCTCCCTTATTAAACTTACCCAATACCGTTGTATAAGCATATACATCCGCAAATTTGTATTCTCCCAGCTGCAACAGGATATCACCCGCCTGCAAGCCGATCTTCTCAGCCAGTTTGCCCGGGCTTACCCCATCGATACGCATACCTGTGCCGCTGAAACCATAATCGGGGATCACGCCAAGTGTTACTTTGAACGCCGTACGCCCCATCTGCGGATCATTGGTTTTGGTGAATGCCAGTTTTCCTTTGTTATCGGTTAAGGAAATCGTGTTGTACACCAGCTTTACAATTTCTTTCTCCCCCTCATAGTTTACTTTTTCCCAGTCATCCGTTGCTTTATGGTAATCGCTATGGCTTCCGGTGAACAGGAACAGCACGGGAATGTCTTTGCGATAGAATGCAGCATGGTCGCTGGGGCCGCTACCGGTGCTGTCGAATTTGATCGCGAGCGTACTCTGTTCTGCAGCAAACACGGTTCCCCAAACAGGAGATGTACCATACCCACCTATGGTGAGTTTGTGCGCTGTATCATATCGTCCCACCATATCCATATTGATCATATAATTGGGAGTGATGGAACCGGTAGTATGTTCGAGCCAGTATTTGCTTCCCAGCAATCCCATTTCTTCACCCGAAAAATTCATGATCAGGTAATTATTGCCTTTGGGTGCATTCTTTTTCAGCATCCGTGCCAGTTCTATCAATGCTGCTGTGCCACTGGCATTATCATCCGCGCCATTATGAACGGCATGAACCGTATCAAGCGCTGTTTTGTCTTCTCCATACCCCAGGTGGTCGTAATGCGCACCAAGAATAACGGTATTGGCGGCATGGTTATCGATGAAGCCGATGATGTTTCTTGCTGTACGTGTTTTTTCCGCATAGCTTACCGTAAGCCTGATGGGCAATGTGGCAGAATGATCGGTAAAATATTTGTCGTACCCGTTTTTGGTGATGTATACGATCGGTAATTGATGTACCGGAGATTTATCATTCTTATTAAAACGCACATTGTCTACCAGCGCGGAGCTATTATAAACAAACAAAGCAGTTGCGCCTTTTGCCGCCGCCTTGTCTGCCTGTTTCCTGATCTCTTCATCGATATCGAAATGCGGGTTGGTCTTATTTTCTTCCAATACCTCTTTCAGGTCGCGGAACCAGGGCTGTTTGGCTTCGTTGAGCGCCATCGCCGGCGAACCGCTGATGGTTTTGGTTGCACTGTAAGCAAGCGGCAGGTAATCTGTCATTAATACCAATCGCTTACCATCTACACCCAAATTATTGGTGCCATCCAGTATTTTGCCTTCGTTGATGGCGAAGTCCTGTGTATATCCGCCATTCACACCGGCTGGTGACAGTCCCATTTGTTTGTATTGCTGGATGATATAGTCTGCTGCAAGCTCCTCTCCTTTCGTACCTGCGCGACGGCCTTCGAGCTTATCATCGGCCAGGTATTGTACATGCGTCTTGAGGTTGGCTACCAGCTCTGCATTGGCTTTTTCTTCCATTTGCCTTTTCTTTCTTTTGCTCTGAGCGATGCCCAATACGGGTACCAGTAACAACAACAACAGGATCTTTTTCATTTCTCGGTTCGTTTATGCCGCAAAAATAAGTCGTGGGAACTTGTGGATTGCTTTCTGTTTGTAAAACGGAGACAGAAATTGTTAAATGGCTGCATTGTTAAATGGTTTGCATTGGATATGCGCAACGTAATAGCCATTTAACAATTCTCCCTAGTCCCGTCATTTTACGCTTCTCTTCCCAATCTCGTAACCGCCACCTCTTCTTTGCAGTTACATTTGCAGCTATTTTCAGATCGATTGGCAAAACAGGTATTACATATAGCACTGGTAGGTAACCCCAATAGCGGTAAAAGTTCGCTGTTCAATGCCCTCACGGGTCTGAACCAGAAAGTGGGCAATTTTCCGGGCGTTACGGTGGATAAGAAGACAGGGCAGCTAAAGCTTGATGAACAGGTTCAGGCCGAACTGATCGATCTTCCGGGTACTTATAGCCTGTATCCCCGCCGCGCCGATGAATGGGTGGCTTATAAAGTATTGATGGATGCGGATACAGATATGCGCCCCGACCTGGTACTACTGGTAGCCGATGCCAGTAACCTGAAACGGAACCTGCTTTTCTGCAGCCAGATCATCGATCTGAAAATACCGGTAGTGATGGCGCTGACGATGAATGATATAGCAGCCAAAAAAGACATACAGATCGATGTCAGCGGACTGGAAGCCGAACTGGGCATTCCCGTAGTGCCCGTAAACCCGCGTAAAAACAAGGGGCTGGCCGAACTGAAGAAAGTACTGGCACATGCTGCGCGCATGCATACCGGCGCCCATTCCCGCGAGTTCATGAACACCAAGAAGCTGGCTCCCGCGCCAGTGGAAGAAATGCAACAGCTTTTCCCGGCGATGAGTGATTACCGGGCCATCCATTACCTGATACACCACGAAAATTTCCCGTTAACCCCGGCAATACAGGACACGATAGCGTCCATCGAAAAAGAGCACCAGTTCAATCCCACCAAAACACAGGCGGAAGAGATCATGCAACGGTATACCCGTATCAGGCAGATCATGCAACAACATGTGGTGGAACCGGGACCACTGGAGAAAAAACTGTTTACCGATAAGCTGGATGGCCTACTGCTGCATCGCACCTGGGGTTATATCATCCTGCTGACGGTATTGTTCCTTTTATTTCAAAGTATTTTCTGGCTGGCGCAGTTCCCGATGGATGGCATTGAATGGCTGTTCCAGCAAACCAGTGGCTGGCTCAATCAAACTTTACCACAGGCATGGTGGAGCGATCTGCTGATCAATGGAATGGTAGCCGGTTTGAGCGGTATCCTTGTTTTTGTGCCACAGATCATGATCCTGTTCGGGCTTATCACCATTTTAGAAGATACGGGTTATATGGCCCGCATCAGCTTCCTGAGCGATAAACTGATGCGGAAAGTGGGATTGAACGGGAAAAGCGTGATGCCGATGATCAGCGGTTTTGCCTGTGCGGTACCCGCCATCATGAGCACGCGCAATATCGAGAACAAAAAAGAAAGACTACTCACCATTCTTGTTACCCCCTTGATGAGCTGTAGTGCCAGGTTACCGGTATATACGATCCTGATCTCACTGGTGATCGATGACAAATATTATTTCGGTTTCCTGAGTTTACAGGGACTGGTAATGATGGGACTCTACTTCCTCGGCACATTTATGGCGCTGATCGTAAGTTATGTGATGAAATGGTTTATCCGGATCAAAGAAAAAAGTTTCTTCATTCTGGAATTACCTATCTACCGCGCACCACGCTGGAAAAACGTGGGTATTACCATGGTAGAAAAAGCAAAGATCTTTGTAACCGATGCCGGTAAAGTGATCATGGTGATCAGTCTCCTGCTCTGGTTCCTCAGCTCTTATGGTCCGGATCACCGCATTGGAAAAGTAGAGGAAAAATACGCCGTGCTGATACAACAGTCGCCGGAGAAAAAAGATTCGTTGCAGAAACAACGCTCTTCCGAAAAATTGCAGAACTCCTATGCCGGCATACTGGGTAAAACTATTGAACCGGTGATCACACCACTGGGATACGACTGGAAGATCGGTATTGCACTGATCACTTCTTTTGCCGCCCGTGAAGTTTTTGTTGGCACGATGGCTACTCTTTACAGCGTGGAAGAATCGGATGATAATGCTTCGCTCCGGGAGAAAATGTCGGCGGCCAAACACCCGGATGGCTCCAGCGTGTACACCCTTCCCGCCGCCCTCTCATTGATGATCTTTTATGCCCTGGCGATGCAGTGCATGAGCACCCTTGCCGTAGTAAAGCGTGAGACCCGCACCTGGAAATGGCCGGTGTTCCAGTTGATCTATATGACCGCATTGGCTTATCTCGCGAGTTTACTGGTGTATCAGTTATTCAGTTAAGCCGGAGGAATATCGAATATCGAACAGGGAATGTCGCATCTCGAATGGAATTAGGAATTTGTAATTGGAAATATTTCTTACCGACTTCAAGTTCTCAATTTCGTTCGATATTCGATATTCCCTCCTCTTCTATCAATGATGTTTTCTTCGTATCCTTCATGAACAGATAGACAAGTAACGAGATGAAAATACATCCTGTTGCATACCAGTAATACCCGTTTTCATGCCCGGAGTTTTTAAACCATAGTGCCAGGTATTCGGCGGTGCCGCCAAATAAGGCAACTGTAACGGCATAAGGAAATCCAACACCCAACGCCCGTATCTCCGCAGGAAATAATTCGGCTTTTACCACTGCGTTGATGGATGTATAGCCGCTTACGATCAGTAATGCCAGCATCATCAATAAAAAGACCGGTACCAATGCCTGTGTATGGGCGATGGTTGTCATAATGGGTACCGTGAGCAATGTTCCTGCAACGCCAAAACCAATCAGCAATGGTTTGCGACCGATCCTATCGGACCATGCGCCAAACAATGGCTGTATGGCTGCATATATTAAAAGTGAGAGAAAAGAAAGCAGTGTGGCTTTTTCTTTTGCCAGGTGCACGGTATTCACCAGGAATTTCTGCATGTAGGTGGTATAAGTATAAAACGCCAGTGTTCCGCCGAGTGTTAATCCCGCCACGATCATTACCGAACGCGGATGTTGCCAGAGCGCTTTCAGTGAACCTCTTTGTGTTGCTTTCTGATCACTGTGTTGAAAGGCGCTGGTCTCTTCCATATTACGACGCAGGTAGAAAGCAGTAACCGATAACAATGCGCCGATAAAAAACGGGATACGCCATGCCCATTCCGTCATCTGTTCGGCACTAAAAAATACATATTGCATCAGTAACTGGATGCCTACGGCCAATAACTGGCCACCGATCAAAGTAACATACTGGAAACTCGAATAAAACCCACGGTTCGATGCGCCGGCCATTTCGCTCAGGTAAGTGGCAGCGGTTCCGTATTCACCGCCTACGCTAAGACCCTGTAACAACCGGGCAAGTAATAAGATGATGGGGGCTGCGATGCCGATACGGCTGTACCCTGGAGTTAATGCAATGGCAAGAGAACCAAAAGACATAAGGAGTACCGAAAGCGTCATCGCCCATTTCCTTCCCCTGCGGTCGGCCAGGCTGCCAAATAACCAGCCCCCGATCGGACGCATCAGGAACCCTACTGCAAAAATACCCGCGGTGTTGAGCAGGTTGGCAGTAGCATCTTTTCCGGGAAAAAATACGGGGGCGAAATAAATAGAAAACGCGGCATAGGCATACCAGTCGTACCATTCCACCAGGTTGCCAATGGCGCCGCTGGTAATGGCTTTTAGTTTGGATAAATTGGGTTTGGTTGTCATTGAGATCCAAAAGATACGTTTCCTGGTCAATATTCCGGTTCCAGCGGCAAATACGGGGAATTTCCCGTTTTAAAATCTAACGAAATAGTTCAATATTGGGTCTTCGTTACCAAACCCCACTACTTATGGCAAAGAAAACAACCAAAACAACCGCAAAAGCCACTGTTGGCGATCCGATGCCGGGCAAACTTCCTAAGGGAGAAGCCGCTTCAGGCAACAGGGCTTTTCTTAAACGGATGATGAATTCCGGCGCTACCAACCTGCCCAATTTTCCGCAGGCCATCTGTTTTACCCTTGCTGAATTAAGGGCATTCCTCGATTCGGCAGAGAAAACCATCAACCCCGATCCAACCAATCCTGTTCCACCGGAGCAGCAGGGGATCGCGATCTGTCCTGCTTTCAGGAGAGACTCATTCACCATTTCCCTGGTAGCTACCAGGTTTTCGGTGAACCCGCTTACCGGAAAGATCGCATCGATCAATAACCCTGTTACAGGTATCCATTACCCGGAAATGGATCCTTTGACACCAGCTAAAAAAACGCTGAAGAAATCAAAATCAAAACTGATGACTGGTCCCGGCGAACCTGATCCCGGTGGAGAACAACCACCTGTGGGAGATGATGCTTATGATAATGGTAGTCAGTACCCATAAAAATTGCTATGCTTTTTCCTTTTAGTCAAGTTTTTGAGATAATCTGTCTGATAATAGCTATCCGGTTTCTCCAACCAGTGAAAAGTCCTTTCTGGAGGTCTTTTCGCTGGTTTATGCTTATTACAGTGCTTGTAGAGGTTACAGGTCATATTCTGCGTTACTACGACATTAATAACCACGGCATTTATAACCTGTATATGCCTGTAGAAGCGCTTTATAAATACTATGTGCTCTATTGGTTATGCCGCGATTATTTCAAAGTTGAATACTGGCTGATTCCTTTCGCAGGGATCTTTTTTATCCTGTACCTCTACGAGAGTATCGATAAAAATTTCAGCCAGTACAGTTATATCACCAACAGCGTCATGTCGGTGAGTATGGTGATTGTATGCTGTCTTTATTATTACTATTTTCTTAAAAAAGAGGAGTATGTAAACATCTACGAGCATGCTCCTTTCTGGATCATTACAGCGCTTTTCTTTTTTTATCTTGGGAGTACGGCCTGTAATGTTTTCTGGTATTATCTTACTACCATTTATAAAACGCAACATATTCCAGTTCGTTTTATCATCTTCGCATTGCTTAATTTTATCATGTACGGTTGTTGGAGTTATTCTTTTATATGCAAGTATCGGCAAACGATATCATCCTCGTAGTAATTATCAGCACCTGCTTTCTCTTTATTGCGGCGGCGGCATTCCTCACTTATGTGCGGTTGTATAATGAGAAGAAGAAAAAGCATTTTGAAGAGAAAAGGACCATGGCTACCGAATTCGAGCACCAGCTGATGCTGTCGCAGCTCGAAACCCAGGAAACCACCATGAGTATGCTGGCCAAAGAGCTGCATGATAATATCGGTCAGCTGCTTAACAGCACCAAATTGTTGATCGGCGTTACACAACGCAGTCTCGCACCCAATATTCCGGATACATTATTAACCGCAGATGAAACCCTGGTACGTGCGATACAGGAGTTGCGCTCATTGTCCAAATCGCTCGACAAAGAATGGCTGGAGCGGTTCAATTTTATAGAGAACCTGCAGGCGGAGATCCCACGTATCAATGCGGCAAGAAGCCTGCAGATACATTTCCGCGGACCGGAAAGAGTATTACCTTTAAAACCCAATGAGCAGATCGTTCTTTTCCGTGTTGCGCAGGAGCTGATACAGAACGCTATCAAACATGCGCAGGCGGCCAATATCAATATCCATCTCGATCTGCATCCCGGCTTGCTTGTATTGTCTATTACCGACGATGGCCAGGGTTTTTCCGAAAGCCAGATAACCGAAGGGCTCGGCATACGGAATATCCGCCACCGGATACAATTACTGGGAGGCACCGTAGCCTGGCAGTCGCAGGAAGGAAAAGGAACCGCGGTGAATATTCAATTACCTGTTAACGAAACAGCATCATGAAGACGACTATCGGCATAGTAGACGATCATTTACTGTTTGCAAAATCACTGGGCTTGATGCTCAAAAGTTTTAATGAGTATGAAGTACTAGTGGAAGCCCAGAATGGCAGAGATCTGCAGGATAAACTTTCGAAAGTAAAAATCCCGCCATCTATCATGTTGATAGATGTGAACATGCCGCTCATGAACGGACATGAAACTGCGAAATGGTTGCGCGCACACTATCCCCGCATGAAACTGGTGGCCTTATCCATGAATGATGGCGATAAAGTGATCATCGATATGATCAAAGCCGGCTGTTGCGCTTACCTGTTAAAAGAAACGCATCCGGATGAACTGGAAAAAGCTTTACAGGAAATCCACCTGACGGGCTATTATAATGCCGACGCCAGCAACATCGTTTTCCGCAGAACACCAATGGACGATGAAAAAGAATCGGTGTATGTAAATGAAAAAGAAATGCTGTTCCTGCAACATGCCTGCTCCGATCTTACCTACAAACAGATCGCTTCGCTCATGAACCTGAGTGAAAGAACCATTGATGGCTACCGCGAAACGCTTTTTGGCAAACTGAATGTGCAAAGCCGCGTAGGGCTTGCATTGGAGTCGATCAGGAGAGGGTTTGTGCCGCTTTGAGAAATGTCAATTTTCAATGCTCAATTCTCAATGACAATGAACATTGAACATTGAACATTGAAAATTGAGCATTGAAAATTGACATTAAAATCGTCTAATTATAATACTCCCACAACAATTTCGAAATCTTACGTGTCAGCGTCCACGCCTCATTCTTACTATCCCAACTTGTATCCTGGTTATTTTTGGTGCAGATACAGAATACATACCGGCAGTTCTTACCATTTACAAACAGCACTTCGCTCCTGCTGGCATTTACTGCGCCGTTTTTGCTGGCAACAAAAACATCGGAAGGTACCTGTGAGATCGCTACTTCATCCCAGTAATTCCTTCCCATCAACCGCAGCATTTTTTCACTTGCGGCTGGGCTGATCACCTCTTTGTTAACGATCTTTTCTACCAGTGTGGCCATCTCACGTGGCGTGGTTTGTCCCCAGCCGTACTGGCTGCGGTTGTTTTCCCTGCCGGGAGTCCGGCTGTTTACACGGGTGTATTGTAATCCCAGGCTATCCATCAGTTCATTGATACGCGTGCCGGTTCCGGCAAGACTCTGCAGCCAGAGACTGGCCGTATTATCGCTGGTTGTCAACATCAGCATCATTACTTTACTCAGATCAACCTTTTCGTTGTTCTTGAAGGAACCAAGTATATCCACGCCCTCATACAAAAGAGAGTCTTTATAGGTAATGGTTTGGTGATAGTCCAGCTCTCCCTTCTCTAGTTTTTGCATGATCCCGGTTAGGATGGTCAGTTTCACCATACTGGCTGTTGGGAAAATGGTATCTGCATTGATGGAGATCGTTCTGTTCTTTTTCAGATCGTGTACATAGATCCCGATATCTCCTTTAAAACCCTGCATCAGCCCGTTGATTTCAGCTTGTAGTTTTTTATCGGTTCGCTGCGCTGAAATGCCGGAAAGGATCATCATCAAAAAAAGAAACAGTGTGGTGCGTTTCATAAAAACTGGTTTAGCTATTGGGGTTGTAGGAATAAACAATGTGTTATGTAGGTGTTGCACTGGCAGAAGCTAAAGATCAGCAAACATGCTTGATTTTAAGCGAAATGCCAAGGCTTATTAAAGTATTTGCACTACAGGAAGCTTATATTTGCCAGGGACCATTTCGCTAAATTAGTGGTCTTTAGCTATTGTCTTCCGTCGTATGAGCTTTCCGTCCAAAACATATCGTAGCTGCTGCTTTCTGCTGATGGTATGGTGTTGCGTAATGTTCTCCTCAAAGTCATATGCGCAGGATGCGGTACGGGCAAGACATGGTGTACTTGATCTCCGGCAGATAGATCTTTCCCAGGATCCGGTGGCATTGAATGGCGAGTGGGCCATCTACTGGAAAAGACTGGTAACCCCAAAGGATTCTTCGGCAGTGCCAACGGCTTTTGTTGATTTTCCCAAACGCTGGCAGCAAACATCCATCAATGGGCAGTCGTTGCCTGGTAAAGGTTATGCCACGTATGCACTTACCGTACTGCTGCCCAAATCAAAAATGCCGCTGGCATTACAGATGCCGGATACCTATACCTCCTACCGGCTTTTTCTCAATGGAAAAGAAGTAGCCGTGGCGGGCAATCCCGACAGTGTGGAAGCCAACGCCGTTCCCAAGTGGCTTACCAAAACCTTCGAAGTGGAGCGTACGGGCGATAGTATCCAATTGTTATTGCAGATAGCCAATTTCTGGCATTCAAAAGGCGGGCCTTATAAAGAAATGCTGATTGGCAACCGCGACAGTATGTTTTACGACAGGCAGGTAAATGATGCGCTGGACCTGATACTTACCGGTTGTTTGTTTATGGGTGGCCTTTTCTTTCTGGGATTATTCTTTTTTGGGCGCCACGATAAGTCGATCCTGTATTTCTCATTGTTTGCGATGGTATATAGTTACCGCATCATCGGAACACGCACCTATGTCTTCCATACTTTGCTGCCGGATATACCATGGACGGTTACCGCACACATGGAATACCTCACCTTGTTTATCGGCATCGCATTCTTCAGTTTATATACACTGCATTTATATCCAAAAGAAGCAAACAGGTATATCATCCGGTCGCAGGTGGCATTATGCCTGCTGATGTCGGCCGTAGTGATCGTAACGCCCCCAGCCATTTTCACTTTATTGATCAATCCTTTTTTGGTGGTGATGTTCGGCGTGATCGGTTATGCATTTTACATATACATACAGGCCATGCGAAACCGGCGTATCGGCGCGGGATATGCACTGATGAGTACTGGTGTGATGCTGCTCGTTTTTGTGGTGATCAACCTCCAGTATTTCGGACTCGTAAAAGCACAGAAAGGAATCCTGTTTGCAGGATATATCAGTTTCTTTTTCCTGCAATCGCTGATACTATCGTTCCGTTTTGCCTATGCACTCAAACAGGCAAAACAACAGGCAGAACAGGGATTGAAAATCAAGAACGAGTTCCTGTCTACCATGTCGCACGAGATCCGTACCCCTTTGAACTCGATCCTGGGTATGACACATTTGATTCTGCGCGACAATCCAAGAACCGAACAAAAAGAGCAGCTCAATATCCTGTTGTTTTCGGCCAATAACCTGTTGGCTATTGTGAATGATATCCTTGATTACAATAAGATCGAAGCCGGCAAAGTGAATTTCGAAGCCATCGATACCGATGTTTCGAGCGTGGTGAAAAATATTCTTTCCGGGTTGCGGCCGCATGCAGAGGAAAAAGGACTTGATCTGCGTTTGCAGATAGATCCAGATCTGCGCAGCCGTGTGATCAGCGATCCTACCCGAATGACGCAGGTAATCACCAATCTTTTAAGCAATGCCATCAAGTTCACACAGAAAGGATATGTATTGCTGGATATTGAAGTGGTGGATCAGACGGATAGCCAGATCACGCTTACGATCAAGGTGGAGGATACAGGTATCGGTATCGCCAAAGACAAACAAAAACTGATATTCGAACAGTTTACACAGGCTGATACCTCTACATCCCGTAATTTTGGGGGAACCGGGCTCGGCTTGACCATATGCAAAAAACTGCTGGCATTACAGGGCACGGTGTTAAGACTGCACAGTGAGCCGGGAAAAGGATCTACGTTTTATTACACGCAGACTTTTCCCAAAGCCATTATTACTGAGCAGTCACCCAAAAAATCCGATGATCTGATGCCCAAAGAAGAAAGCAAACCATTGACCGGCGTTTCGATATTGCTGGTAGAAGACAATGAAGTGAATGTACTGGTTGCGAAAACATTCCTTGAAAGATGGGGCGCAACCATTGATGTAGCTGCAAATGGCGAGGAGGCATTGGATATGCTCGACACGCAGCGCCATCGCATGGTATTGATGGATATGCATATGCCGGTAATGGACGGTTACGAAGCCACCCGTCGCATGCGCGAAAATGGTGTTACCTTACCTATCGTGGCATTAACCGCCAGTTTACCAAGAGATATAGAAGACCGCGTAAAAGAAATGAGAGTGGATGATATTATCGTCAAACCATTCATACCCGAAGAATTGTACCGCGTGGCATTACATTATACCGGTGTGCATACTTCTCTCAAATAGGCAGTGTTCAAATTTCAGATATCGCCGCTATGAACGAAGCGATCGGCCAAACTACCGCCAAAACCTTCAGGAAGTATATCCCTATTGTAACGGCTATTTGCTGTTTGATAAGTTTAATTCTGTTCACCGGCATCAACCTGCAAGGCAACCTTGATACCCCGGAGTCCTACAGAAAATGGGGAGCGCCATTAGCACCGGAAATTTTTAATGGCGCCTATTGGGGATTGATCACTTCCAATTTTGTACATGTTGAAATATGGCATATTGCCTTCAACCTGTATTGGCTATGGATATTTGGAAAGAAGGTTGAGTTTGAAACTAAAAAACCATTCTATGTTCTTTTCATACTTTCTTCCGCACTGGTAAGCTCATTAGCACAACTCGCTTTTTCTGAAACAACAGGCATTGGTCTTTCCGGAATCGGGTATGCCTTGTTTGGGTTTTTATTTGTCAAAAGCAAAACAGCAGACGCGTACAAAAACTATCTTGATAAAAGAACTGTCGGTCTTTTTCTATTTTGGCTGGTCTTATGTGTTATCCTGTCGGCCACCGATATCTGGGAGGTAGGCAATGCTGCGCATATCGGCGGGATGCTCTGGGGCGGATTGCTCGCCTATACGTCAAAATACAGCAGGGTTGTACGGTGGGAGATCGGAATTATCTATCTATCTGTTTTGATCATCTTGATTTTAAAAGGCCCTTTTTCAATTTCATACCTTTCCTACCGTGCGTTTGGACTTCACAAAAACCAGCAGGCAGAAGCAGCTATTGAAGTTTATAAGAAAATCCTGAAACAGGATCCAGACAACGAATTCGCAAAAGGGAATTTAGCGCAACTGGAAATTTACGAGCTGCAAAAAAAAGCGCGGGAGTTACACACCAAAGGAAGGTATCATGAAGCCCGGCAGCTTTACAACCAGATACTACGCCTGGACAAGGACAATGCCTGGGTGAAAGAAAATTTAAGCAGGCTTCCTGCCGAATAGATCAACTGTAGCATCGTATCGGTGCAATACATCCATACTCCCCAATAATCACCCTGATAATTTCCGGGAAGGTCGCCGGCTCCAGCGGCAAAAAAGCTGGTAGCGATTGATAATTTTTTGTTAACGGCGCAGGTTTTGGCCATTTCCGGAATCTCATCTCTTAAATGCCGGAGAACGATAGGGTGCGTTGGGGGAGCGCCGGCATTTTTCTTCCATCAACCCCGCTATATGAAACCCAATCAATCAGTGGTGATCGGCAGCCTGCTGGTAACTGTTTTGTTTTTCCAGTACTGCGCCAAATCAGCCACCACAACAACAGGTACAACGGTCGTTACAACAACCAATACTACGGCTGTTCCGCCGCAACCAGTCTTGCCGGGCACAAGTTTCAATTACGCCAACCTGCCTTTGCCTGCTTTTATACTGGCTTGCCTGGCAACGGAAGATAATACGCCTGTCAACAATCCAATTACAGATGATGGCGCAACACTGGGAAGGGTTTTGTTTTACGATAACAATCTTTCAAAGAATAATACGACCAGTTGTGGCAGTTGTCATCGTCCCGATTTGTCTTTTTCCGATTCGGCTGTCAAAAGCAAGGGCTTTGCCGGAGGAACAACCGACAGGCATTCGATGTCGCTGTTGAATGCGCGTTTTTACCGTTCCGGCAAAATGTTCTGGGATGAGCGCGCCAATACGTTGGAAGAACAGGTATTGATGCCGATACAGAACACCACCGAGATGGGTATGACACTTACGGAGCTGGAAACAAAGATCGCAGCAGTTTCGTATTATCCGGGTTTGTTCCAGAAAGCATTTGGCAGTACACAGATCAATGCCGACAGGATCTCAAAAGCATTGGCGCAGTTTGTACGATCCCTTGTTACCTACCGCTCCCGCTACGACCAGGTGAAACAGGGTCTTGCAAGTTTCACCGCTGATGAACGTGATGGAGAGACCATCTTCCTGACTGTAGGGAATATTACCTGTGCAGGTTGCCATGCACCGCCCATGTTCATCACCTCCAGTCCGCAGGCGCCTTTTGTGTTGCCAGATCCGAATGATGCTATGCTGACCAACCTGCGCAGGGCGAAATCAGGCAGCCTGCGCAATATTGCCAACACAGCTCCTTATTTTCATAATGGCAGTGTAACCAGTTTGCAGGCTATGCTCGGCGCGCCGGGTATCCAACCCATACCGCAGCACACCGTTGCCCCGCAAGACAGGCAGAAAATACTCGCCTTCCTGCAGACATTAACGGATACAACAACTATCCGCGAAGTGAAGTATGGGAATCCGTTTCAGTAGAGGAATATCGATATTCGACATTCCCTCTTCGATATTCGATATTCATTACAACTCATGTAAAAACCCGACATCATTTTTTCCTTCCACGGCCTTTCATCTATCTCATTCGGCAACTGGTAAAAGCCCATCTACGAATAACATCGTTAGGGCGCATATTGCAGGAAAGAACGAATGATGCATAAGAAAATAGCAATGGTCATATTCCTGCTGGCAGGCATGGTAGCAATGGCGCAGAACAATAACCGGGGTAAAGTATCGGTAACGATCCAGAACAACCAAAAGCAATCATTGGAAAATGCAACGGTTGAATTGGTAAAAACAACTGATTCATCGTTGGTAAAAACTGCCATCAGTGATAAGAATGGCCTGGCAGAACTGGACAATGTCCGGTTGGGCAGTTACCGCATCCGCGTTTCTTTTATCAATCATACCACCCAATACAGTTCCTCCTTCACGTTAAGTACAGAATCACCTACAGTGGTATTACCGGCTATCGCATTACAGTCTGCGGCTTCGCAGGTATCGGAAGTGGTTGTAACGGCGAGAAAACCTTTTATACAAAGGCTGAATGACAGGCTGGTGGTAAATGTGGAAAGCAGCATCATCAGCGCCGGCAGTTCTGCGCTTGATGTGCTGGAACGTTCACCAGGTGTAACGGTCGATCCGAATGATGTGGTAGGATTGCGCGGCCGCCAGGGTGTGATCATTCAGATAGATGGAAAACCAAGTCCGCTTTCGGGCGCCGACCTCGCCAATTACCTGCGCGGTCTTCCGGCCAATGCGATAGACAGGATCGAGATCATCACCAATCCTTCTGCGAAATATGATGCTTCCGGCAATTCGGGTATTATCGATATCCGCATGAAAAAAGACCAGCGGCTTGGTTTTAACGGAACCCTTACTGCCGGCTATGGCCAGGGCGTTTACCCAAAAGCCAATGCAGGCACCACACTGAACTACCGTGATAAGAAGATGAACCTGTTTGGCAACTACAACTATTCTTACCGCATGAACATGAACCATCTTTTCCTCGACAGGAATTTTTACAACAATGGGGTATATGTTGGCGGTGACCTGAAAGATAATTTCATCAAGAACCCATCCAGCTTCCATGCGATCCGTTTCGGGGCAGACTTTTTCCCCGACAAGAAAAATATCATCGGCTTTGTGATCAACCAGAATATACAGGGATTTGATCCCGCAGCAGATAACAATGCAATCGTGATCAACGACCAGCACCAGCAGATCTCTACATTCCATACACAATCACGCGCCAATAACGATAACAGGAACACTGTTGCCAATATCAATTTCAAACACAGTTTCAATAGTCCCGGCAAAGAACTGACAGCGGATGTTGACTACGGTGTGTATAACTCCGATGTATTATCTACCAGCTCTACCCAGTACCAGAAACTAAATGGCGGCACACAGCAACCCAGTTATATATTGAATGGCGATCAGACAGGTAAACTGATCTTACGTACTGCCAAGATCGATTTTGTAAACCCGTTAACACAGGGTGCAAGATTTGAAGCTGGTGTAAAAACCAGTTATGTTTCCTCCGATAACGACGCCAAATTCACTGATATGAGCAGTGGTTCACCGGTAGATGATGTGAATAAGACAAACCGTTTCTTTTATGACGAATACATCAATGCAGGCTATCTCAATTTCAGCAAAGAATTTAAAAAATTCAGCGTGCAATTTGGTTTGCGTGGCGAGCATACACACCTGAAAACACACCAGGTAAAAGGCGATACTTATTTCGATTCTTCGTATTTCCAACTGTTCCCAAGCGCATTTATCAACTACAAATTAAAAGAAGACCAGACATTGGGTGTTTCCGTAAGCAAGCGCATCAACAGACCCGGCTATGCGCAGTTGAATCCTTTTCTTTTCCTGATTGATGTGACCACCTATTCTACCGGAAGTCCTGGCCTGTTACCGGAATTTACCTGGTCTTATGAACTGAATTATACCTGGAAAGGAATGACACTTGGTTTGGCTTACAGCCATACCACCAATAGCCAGAACATCGCCATCGCGCGTTTCAAGGATGTATTCCCCACTATTCCTTCTGCTGATAATGTTACCGTGCAGATCCCGATCAATCTCAGTACCCTGGATTACTATGGTGTTACTCTGGCGGCGCCAATCAAGATCAACCAGCATTGGAATATGCTGAACAATGCCAACCTGTACTATAACCAGTTCAATGGTGCGCTCGGTGCCACGAAGCTGAACCGGGGGAAACCTGCATTCGATTACCGTCTCAACAACACTTTTACTTTCTCTAAGGGATGGGTTGCGGAGCTGAATGGAAACCTCACTACCGGCGGACAATATGGCTTTATGGTACTGGATCCGCAATGGGGTGTGGGCGTGGGTCTGCAGAAATCACTCTGGCAGAACAAGGGAACCCTGCGTTTCAATATGACGGATATTTTCTGGACCAACCTGCCTAAAGCGCTTATTACCTATGATAACTATATAGAGAAATGGCACGCGTATCGCGAGACACGCGTTGCCAATCTCGTATTCACTTATCGTTTTGGCAAGAATACCGTACAGGCCGCAAGAAGACGAAGTACAGCTTCGGAAGAAGAACGCCAACGGGCCGGAAATTAATGGCTGATTGATTTGATTATGATTTCCTACGAAAATTCCTGTGAACCTCCGTGCCCTCTGTGTCTCTGTGGTGAATTGATCGAAGCGAAGGCTTTACCACAGAGACACAGAGGGCACGGAGGTTCACAGAGAATTTCTAAACTTCTTTATGCAGCTTGCTGAGCAAAGCAATATGCGGTTTTAATTTGGCCAGGGTTCCTTTTTGCAGGAACTGTTTGAGGTGTTTGTAGAAATGACTATGGTCGTAATAGCCATACAGGGAGAAGTGGAAGTCGGCGGGTGAATTCACCAAATGTTCAGTGGCTTTTCTTATCCGCATGATCTGTAAGGCCTGCTTGGTGCTGATGCTGGTATTCATCTCGAAATAGCGCTGCAGCGTTCTTGTTGATACCTTGTATTTGGCAGCCAGTTCTTCAACAGATACATCAAACGCGTTGTTTTGCTGGCATTCGGCCAATATCTCTGTTACCACGCGTATTGGCTGCAGTGACCCAGAATACTGGTTCACGAGTTCTTCAAAATATCCCGCCAAGATCGTTACGCGCTCTTCAAAAGAACCGGCGCTTTTTGCTTTCCTGATCACGCCTGCATCTGCGAGGTAGCTGAGCGGGTAGATCGCATCACGGTATTCGGAGAAATTTACTTTCTTTTCAAAGATGATGGGTGAGGTGCGGAACTTGATCCCGAATAAACGGTTACCCGGTTTGTGGTAACATTCCAGTGCTTTATTGCGTGGCAGGAAACCATCACTGCGCATCGGGAATTTCTTCTCGCCTACCTGCATCACGAATGGCGTACCGAGGTTGAGTAAATATGTATAGCCGATGTTGGGGAAAAGGATATCGGAAAAGCCATCGGGATGGGTATCCCATAAGGGGTCAAAATCCGTTTCCCAGAAAAAATCGATGAACAGCGATAAAGGCCCTTTCGCTATCGAACGGTGATAGCGGTTCATGAAATGATCGGTATGGATGAATTCGATGTGCTGCACAATACAAAGATAAAACGACCCGACTGCTGTTTTTAGTATCTTTAGTTACCCCCGCCCATAAATCTGAAGGCACAGCTTTTGTATTTTCCAGCATATGATAAAAAAGTTTTTATACGTAGCAGTACTGCTGCTAGTGTTCTGTACCAGCTGCAAAACAAGGTCAAGAAGGATCTGGCAAAGGGCTAACCCGCAAAGCCAGGAGGAAGAGGTATTGGTACGTGATTATTCGATCACTCCCGAGAACGCCTATAACGATCTTTTCCTCGATAGTACGGCTTTCGAAAAATTCATTGCCGAGAAGGCTATGGACGACAGTATATCCGGTAACATGCGCGACTTTTATAACATGCGTAATTTTGAATATGCCTGGTTCGATTCAAAAGGATTGACCGAACAGGCATTGGGTTTCCGCAGTTTGTATAAGTTTAACACCGACAGCGTTAATAAAAAGCTGGATCAGCAGATGGATGCGCTGCTGCTGCATGAGCAGAAAATAGAAGCCAATGATCCATCCATCATCGCGATCGAATTGCAATTGACAAAACGCTTTGTTCAGTTTATCCTGGATGCCTATAAAGACGATAATATCAATTCCCGCGACCTGGAGTCTTTTATCCCGATCAAAAAACTACCCCTGATGCAGCTTGCCGACTCAGTGCTTTCGCGCAAAAGCAAGGATGCTGAGAAATATGCGGCCATCAACCCCAGTTATAATGCGCTTCGCGAGGAGCTGGAGAAATATGCAGCGATCGCCAGAAAAGGCAATTGGGATACGATAGCCACTACTAAGGCTAAATATGTCGTGGGGAAAAATTTCCCCGAAATCGGGCACTTTAAAAACAGGTTGGCTGCCAGTGGCGAGTTCACCGTAACCGGCGATACAACAAGTACTTTCACACCGGAACTGGAAGCAGCCATCAAAGAATATCAATCAACCCATGGCATTACCGCCGATGGCAAGATCACACCCGCATTGATCAAAAGTCTGAATGTGCCTGCCAACGCACGCATGGCGCAGATCCTCATCAACATGGAGCGTATGCGCTGGATGCCAACACGCAAAGAAGGAAAACTGATCCTTGTGAACATTCCCGAATTCACTTTACATGTAACGGAAGGAGAGTCGCATGTGCAGCATATGCCCGTAGTGGTAGGCAAAGAAGGCCATACAACCGTGATGTTTGCCGATGACCTTGAGTATGTTGTATTTAGTCCTTACTGGAATATTCCACCAAGCATTGTCAGGAATGAGATTTTGCCTTCTATGAACAAGAATGGTAACTACCTGGAGAAAAATAATATGGAGATCGTAAACGATGGCGGTAAAGGCCTGCCTACGATCAGGCAAAAACCCGGAGCAACAAATTCATTGGGCAAGGTGAAATTCCTTTTCCCTAACAGCTTTAATATTTATTTCCACGATACGCCTGTAAAGAGCTTGTTTGAGAAAGATGTAAGAGCTTATAGCCACGGATGTATCCGCCTCGGAGATCCGGTGTGGATGGCCAATTATTTGCTCCAGGATTCACCTGAATGGACACCGGAAAAAATTGATGCAGCCATGAACAGTGGTACGGAAAAAACCGTGAAACTGAAAAAAGCAGTACCCGTGATCATTACCTATTATACTGTTTGGGTTGATGAAAACAAAAAGCTCAATTTCAGAACGGATATCTATGATAATGATAAGGTAGTTGGTGCGAAGATGTTCACGCTTTAATTTGAAAATTTGAAAATGTGTTAATTTGAAAATGATTGCTGTGCCATTTTCAAATTTTCAAATCAGCACATTTTCAAATTACTTCTTCAAACAAAAAAGGAGACCGGTTAAGATCTCCTCTTTGTTCAGGCTTCGGATAGAACTCATCCGATCAGTTTCGAATGAGTGACATAATTTTTGTCGGGACTATACAGGAACAGGCAACTGCCGTTCTTGATGGTGCTGATCACATCTTTTGAAATATTTTGGGGAAGAGCGGGACAGCCCTGGCTGCGACCGATATAACCCTGGCGCGCAACGATCTCTTCGTCGGCATAAGCGGCACTGTGTATTACGATGCCTCTGGCAAGTGCATTATCATTGAATCCTTTTTCCTCACCATTCAAACGCAGTGATTCGCCGTGTTTGCCCTTGTAGGTCTCGCCGGTAATATAGAAACCAAGGCTGCTTTGATAGCTATTGGGTTTATTGGAAAAAACTTTAGCCATCTCCGTACCTGAACCCCTGCCATGTGCAGCATAGGTGTTGTACACCAGTTCACCGGATTCGATATCGATGATAAACAGTCTTTTCTTTCCGGAAGGAAGCGTAAAATCAAGGATAGAAAGCAGGTTGTTTTTTACAAGTTTGCCTGCAGTCAATAATTTATTGTAACCGGTCAACGCATATTCGAACGCCTGGCGGGAAAGTCCTTTAGACTCCAGCCCGAGGCTATCATACAAAGACATTTTCTCTTCAACCAGCGATTTTGCTTTGGTGGCAGTACTAACCACAACGGTATTGTTTGCCGAAGAATTGTTAGCGCGTGTAAAAGCAAAGCTCATACATACCAACATACCGATCAGGGCCAGCACCTGGTAACGACGATGTTTTTTAAACTGTTGCATCTCTGTTTGTCGTGTTTTTGATGTTTGTAAAATGCAGTGGATTGGCTGGTCCGAGAAGCAAATGTAGAAACGATGCTACAAAAATCGAGTTAAACGGGCATTTTTATACACCCTTTTAACAAGGCCTATATTGAGAAATGTTAAAGAATAATACATTCTTCATTGATTTAGACCTAAATGGTCCTTAACCCTGTTGAGATAATGTTAAAAGGCCCGTTATCCATTGAGATAATTTTTTTTGGCATGGCAAAAATTTTGAATGCCAGATACCATTGAATTGCGAAAACGCAATAACTTGTTGGGATGAGAAAGCTTTTTGCCCTGCTGTTGATCCTTTCAGCAATGCGTTTACAGGCGCAGGAAGACCTAGCCTGGCCCAAAGAATTCCGTGCAGGCTTTATGGAACTGCAATTACCCTCGTCGGGCAGCCTGTTACAGGGATTTATGTACAAGCCAAATGGGAAAGGACCTCATCCCACTCTTTTAGTGCTGCATGGCTATCCCGGTAATGAACGCAACCTCGATCTCGCACAGGCCGTTCGGGCACACGGGTGGAATGTGATCTATTTCAATTACCGCGGCAGCTGGGGAAGCCAGGGGGAGTTTTCTTTTAAACACTGCGTGGAAGATGTAGCTAATATCATCAGCTACTTAAAACAGAACGCCGTTAAACTCAACGTAGACACTTCGCGCATCGCGTTGTTCGGGCATAGCATGGGTGGTTTTGTTTGTTTACAGGCATTGAGAGCAAATCCCGGCATCAAAAAAGGTTTCGCAGTTTCTGCATGGGATATTTATCGCGACATCAAAGAAGCCGTAGCTAGAGGAACGATGCACGAGCAGGAAAAAGAAGCTGATGACATTTTTGTGCTGAACAAAACATCCAGTAAGGCATTGTTTGATCCGGTATTAAAAGAACCTGGCTTTTTTGATCTTGATCAGGCTGCGTTGGCATTGTCGGGCAAACAGGTTTACATGCTCGATGAACACAACGATAATAAAAGGCTGGCTTCTGTTATTGAAAAAGCCAATCGTAATTATTTTCATTACGAAGTGTGGGATACTGATCATTCATTCACCAATAAACGCGGATCATTGATCAAAGCCGTGATCGCATTTCTCGACAAACCCTGACCTAATACCTTACAGTTCATGCTTTCTGTACAACAGGCCAAACAATTGATCGGATCGGTAATACTGCCTGATAACACGGCGTTGTTGCCATTAGCGGAAGCGCATGGTCTTGTTCTTGCACAGGATATCTTCGCCAATACAGACATCCCCGCTTACCCGCAATCGTCTATGGATGGTTATGCAATCATGTTTGATGATCACAGCAAAGCACTGACGATAGCGGGAGAAATGAAAGCCGGAGAAAGCAATCAGCAAAAACTACTGCCGGAACAGGCATTCCGCATTTTCACCGGCGCACCGTTGCCGGAAGGCGCAGACACGGTGATCATGCAGGAAAAAATAACACTGAAAGATGGAGACATTATTTGCAACGATGAAAAGATCGTTCGCGGACAGCATGTACGACCACGGGGAGCCGAAGTACAAGCAGGCAAAAAATCCATGGCAGCGGGAACCTGTCTTTCCGCCGCCGCGATTGGCTTCCTGGCGGGTATTGGTTTTGCGGAGATACCAGTGTATGCTCCACCAAAATTGGCCATCATTATTACCGGCGATGAACTGCAAACGCCGGGTCGACCCCTGGCATTCGGGCAGGTATATGATGCAAACGCCGTTCAACTAAGCGCAGCCGCAGCAAAAGCGGGTATCAGTTCAATCACTATTCTCCGGGCTGTTGATACTCCTGAAAGCGTGCGACAGGCATTACAGGAAGCACTGAACGGTGCCGGCCTGGTACTCGTAACCGGCGGCGTGAGCGTAGGTGATTATGATCATGTTGTGGCCGCGGCAAATTCCTGTGGTATAGACACGCTGTTCCATAAAATAAAACAGAAACCGGGTAAGCCATTATTTTTTGGCTGCAAAGAAGACAAGTTGGTTTTCGGTCTGCCCGGGAATCCTTCTTCGGCACTCACCTGTTTTTATGAATACGTACTATTATTGCTTGATCGATGGATGCACAGGCAGGCTAGCGTAACGCAATTGAAAGCCCTTGCTACCCATCTCTATCCAAAACCTGCAGGACTAACACATTTCATTAAAGCGTTTTATGCCGATGGAAAAGTAACACCATTGAACGCACAGGAATCATTTCGCTTATCATCCTTCGCACAGGCAAATTGCTTTTTGGTGTTGGATGAGCAAACAGAAGGATGCAAGGCCGGCGAAGAAGTTGAAGTACATTTATTGCCTATCTAGATTGGATTTCTTGAAAACTAAAACCCCTATTGTTCCCTATTTCCCTTCCTATGTACCTATGTGTTGAAAAAAAGTTAACACATAGGTACATAGGGAGGAAAATAGGGAACATAAGATCGTAATTATGGAAGCCTTTTATATACTATTATTCCTTGTCGCTTTCCTCTATGCATCGGTAGGGCATGGTGGCGCCAGCGGCTACCTGGCATTGATGGCGATATATGGTATTGCACCAGCCGAAATGAAACCTTCGGCTTTAATGCTGAACCTGTTTGTTTCGATGACTTCCTTCATCCAGTTCTATCGCGGCCGTTATTTTATCTGGCGTTTATTTCTTCCGCTGGCCATTGCATCAGTGCCTATGGCTTTTATAGGCGGAATGATCAATATCGATGCCGGGCTGTACAAGAAGATACTGGGTGTTTTGTTGCTGTTTGCTGTGTTCCGCTTTTTCTTTTATCGCAATGCAAGAGCCGATGAAATGAAACCCTTTAATATGCCAATTGCTGTTATGATTGGTGCGATGATAGGATTGTTGTCGGGTATGATCGGTATCGGAGGAGGCATCCTTTTATCTCCCGTACTGCTATTGTTGACATGGACCGATCAGAAACAGACCGCTGCGATAAGTGCGTTGTTCATATTCGTTAATTCGTTATCGGGATTGGCAGGTCAGTTTACCCAAGGCATTGCATTCAACAGCAACATGATGCTATACGTCATTATCGCTTTTGCCGGCGGTTTGGCGGGCGCTTATTTCGGCGCTTTGAAATTTAAACAGACCATCCTGAAAAACGTGTTGGTGGTTGTGTTATTACTGGCGGCATATAAACTGCTGTTCACAAAAGCGTAATCTATGAAATACCTGCTGATCATTCTTCTCCTGGTAACAGCCACGCTTCATGCGCAGCAACCATCACTAGCTATATCCGTTGAAGGAAGGATTAAAAACCCGAAAACACTCTCTCTTGAAATATTAAAAAAGTTTACGCTGCATACTATCGACAGCCTGCAGATCTACAATCACCAGATGATTCCCAAAAGCATGCCCCGAAATATAAAAGGCGTACTTTTGAAAGAGGTATTGAAAGAGATCGAATTTGACGCCGAAACACCAACAGTGCTGAGTCAATACTATATCGTTTGCACAGCTACGGACAATTATAAAGTCGTGTTCTCCTGGAATGAATTGTTCAACAGCCCTGCCGGCGACAAAATATTATTGGTGATCGGGAAAAACGGCATGTCTGCAGAACAGGACAAGGATGGCATCATGCTGGTAAGCCCTTCGGACAGCGCAACAGGACGTCGGTATGTAAAAGAACTCAGCAAAATCATCATACAAAGAGTGAATTGATATGCAGGTAGTAGCGTTTGGACAATTAGCGGAGATCACAGGAAAGGATTTCCATGTGGAGGCAGGAGATACCGATGATCTCAGTGCCCAATTGGAAACAAAATATGCGGGGCTTAAAAATGCACGGTATGTCATAGCGGTCAATAAAAAGATCGTATCATCGAATACTCCACTTACCAGCAATGATATTGTCGCTCTATTACCACCATTTTCGGGAGGATAATTATGGAAGCCACAGATCCATACGAAAGATATGCACGGCAGGTTTTGTTACCAGGCCTCGGTACAGAGGGCCAGCAGAAACTTGCTGCTGCACGTGTACTTGTTGTTGGAGCCGGCGGATTGGGTAATCCTGTTACCCAGTACCTGGCAGGAGCCGGTGTTGGAAAGATCGGTGTTGCAGATGGCGATAAAATAGCGTTAAGTAATCTGCACCGCCAACCCTTATTTACAACAGCAGAGATCGGCAAATCAAAAGCGATAATAGCAACACAGAAAATAACAGCGATAAATCCGCTTGTTGCCTGTACAGCCTATGAATATCCTGTCAGCAATCAAAATGCATTGTCGCTTTTTGAAGATTATGATCTGATAGTAGATTGCACCGATAATTTTACCGCACGTTACACCATCAATGACGCCTGTTACCTGCTGCAAAAGCCATTGGTATTTGCGGCCGTTTTTCAATATGAGGGCCAGTTGGCTGTTTTCAATATGCCCGGAAACCGTACCAACTACCGCGATCTATTTCCTGAACCGCCTTCGCAGGCTTCGGTTCCCGATTGTAATATTGCGGGGGTACTGGGCGTATTGCCTGGCCTGCTCGGCATCATGCAGGCAACTGAAACGATCAAGATCATCACAGGTATTGGCGAAGTATTAGCAGGAAAACTGCTGAACTACGACATACGCACACATAACAGCACTGTCTTTGAAATTGCTCCATCAGACCGATCAGGTTTTTATATGCCTGCCGATAGAAGCGCTTATGAAAAAATGGACTATCAATGGCTATGCGGCGAGTATGAGGCAATTGCGCTCGACAAGCAGGCGTTTGACCAGTTTCTGGCCGATCCGTCTGCATTGGCGATAGATGTACGCGAGGTTGGAGAAACACCTTATCCTGCCTTCCCGCATCTTTCGATGCCAATGTCTGGCCTTGATCGTTTTGAAGATAATAATGGTTATAAAAATTTGATTGTATTTTGTCAGTCAGGTACCAGAAGCGCCAAAGCAGCCGGTATCTTACAACGCAGATTCGGATCATCCAGCAATGTGTACCATCTTAGTGGTGGATTAACCGCCTATTATTCGCAGGATCATGGAGAAAAAAGCTAAAAATATTTTCATACCCGGCGCGATCAAGCCGGAATTTATTTCCGACAGCATCGCCAGGCACGCATCGAAGAAAGATATCGGTGCACACAGTATTTTTTTGGGACAGGTGAGAGCCGATCAGACCGATAAAGGCATTGTTGAAAGTATTGAATATACCAGCTATGAAGAAATGGCATTGGAGAAAATGGCGCAGATCCGCGAAGAGATCTTCAGCAAATTCGATCTTACCTGTCTGCATGTGTACCATAGCCTGGGTGTAGTTGCTGCGGGTGAGATTTGCCTGTTTGTTTTTACCTCATCGGCGCATCGTAAAAATGCAATAGCCGGTTGTGAAGAATTGGTAGAACGTATCAAAGCCGAACTGCCGGTATGGGGCAGGGAGATCATTGCCGATGGTGGGCATCAATGGAAAGTCAATCAATAATATGGTAGGTATCACACATAAGAATTTCTCCCTGCGAAAAGCGATCGCTACCGCCGTGGTGAGTGTCAGCAAAGCAGAAACGATCACTGCTGTGGAACAACGTAAAGTGCCCAAGGGCGATATCTTTGAATTCGCCAGGGCTGCGGCATTGCTGGGTATCAAGAAAACAAGTGATATCATTCCCGATTGCCACCCGCTGCCGGTAGAATATGCTTCGATAAGTTATGCGATTGACGGTTTATCTATCATCATTACTGTAGAAGTACACACTGTTTATAAAACCGGTGTGGAAGTAGAAGCCATGCATGGAGCATCCGTCGCAGCACTGGTGATCTACGATATGCTTAAGCCGATCGATAAAAGCGTGGAAATAAAAAATATCCGTCTCCAACACAAAGAAGGAGGAAAAAGCGATACCGGTTCTTTATCCAAACAGATCAACTGCGCAGTGATCGTTTGTTCTGATACTGTTGCTTCAGGCGAAAAGCAGGATGGTTCCGGCAAAGCGGTGATCGCTGTATTGGAAGCGCAGGGCGTTTCGGATATCGCTTACCAGGTAGTACCTGATGAGGCGGATGCAATAAGAACAGCACTGAAAAATTATATCGATAAAGGAATCCAGCTTGTGTTGTTAACAGGTGGCACCGGAGTCTCCAAACGCGATATCACTCCCGAAGCCGTAAATACATTGATCGATACACCAATACCAGGCATCGCAGAAACAATGCGCGCCTATGGACAACAACGTACACCTTATGCCATGCTCTCCCGCGCAGTTGCAGGTTTTGCGGGTGAAACACTTGTGATCACTTTACCAGGCTCAAAAAAAGGTGTGGAAGAAAGTTTACAGGCTATCCTGCCGCAATTATTTCATGTATTCGGCGTAAGACAGAACCAGCCGCATTAAGATCCAGAACCCTGCAGCTGTTGATAGTCTGCATCGGTGTCAATATCCGTTTCCCCTCGCGGAAATGGCACAGTCGCGGTGTCTTCGGGATAGGCAAGTATCAGTTTTTTTGCTCCCTGTTGTTCCCCGAGCTGCATCAGCTCTTCAAAATAATTTTTCGAGAACAATGCCAGTGTGCCTGTTGTTTCTCCATAGCTGCTTGCAACAATTCCTTTATAGCTTGTTTCGAATTCCTTCAGTAATCCATTTAAAATACCGGCATCCAGGAACGGCTGGTCACATACAGTTATGATGATGGCTTCGAGCGCCGGATAGTACGCTGTTAATTCCCGAATGCCTGTTCTGATAGAAGAAGCCATGCCTGTAGACCAATCGGAATTGTGGTAAATACAAACAGGTTTATCTGCCAGTTCTTTTTCAACCAGGTCGCTGAACGCGCCTGTTATCACCGCAACAACCGCATCGGGTACTTTCAGGGATTCATCCACCACATTTCTCAGCAGCGTTGTACTTCCATAATGCAACAACTGTTTGGGCTTGCCCAGCCTGGATGAATTGCCGGCAGCAAGAATGATGATCCCATATGTTTTATCAAACAGCATATTTATCCTCCAATAGTGATCATACTTCGGTTATCGATAGTAGCCGGATCCAGCGCATCGAAAAGACCGGTGAACTGTCCACCCAGCTCTTTGGCTTTACGCTGTATGGTTGCGTTGATCAATGGTAAAACATCCTCCTTATTACGCAGCGCCGTCAACAGGTCTGTTTCCTCTTTTGAAAACAAACAGTTCTTCAGTTTACCATCGGCAGTAAGACGCATGCGGTTGCAGGTACTGCAGAATGGCTCACTCATTGTACTGATCACGGCAAAAGACCCTTTGTGTCCCGCAGGTTGGAAATGTGTAGCCGTATCATTTGGCACACCCGGCACCTGCGAAAAATCGTATGTGCGACGGGCCTCTTCAAGTATTTCATTCAGCGTAAACACCTGGTTGCTTGTCCAGCGATTACCACTGAACGGCATGAACTCAATAAAGCGAACCTGTATGGGTGTATCCTTTGTCCAGGCGATAAAATCATTGATCTCGTCATCGTTCAGTCCTTTCATCACCACTACATTGATCTTGGGAGTGATACCATTCGACAGCAGCAGATCAATATTATTTCTCACCCGGTCAAAATAATCGCGATGCGTGATCTTTTTAAATTTCTCCGGCTGCAAAGTATCGAGGCTGATATTGATCTGCGAAAATCCTGCAGCGATCATCTGCGGCAACATATCATCAATACGCACCCCATTCGTGGTAATAGCGAGATTGACCCCCAGTCTACCCAATCGCTCAATAATTTCCTGGGCATCTTTTCTAACCAGGGGTTCGCCGCCTGTTAAACGGATCTTGTTTACACCTTGCTCAACAAATATCCTCGCCAGTGTTTCTATCTCCTCCGGCTGCATCAGTTTAGACGCAGGGGTGAAAGCATATTGTTCATCAGGCATACAGTAAAAACAGCGCAGGTTGCAGTTATCCGTCAATGAAATACGGAGATAATTGTGAATCCTGCCAAAGCTGTCTTGTATCATATCTATGCGTGTATCTTTTCTGTTTTCTGTTTCAATGAGGTTCCTTTTTTCCCCGCAAGCACCGCTTTGATTTCTGAGAGGATGGATAGCGCAATCTCCTCGGCTGTTTCGGCGCCGATATCCAGGCCGATGGGGGTATGGATATATGATAACTGTTCTTCTGTTATCTCTATGCTCTCCTTCGCCAAATCCTCCAGCATCAATTCAAATTTTTTCCTGGGACCAAGTATGCCAAGATACACCGGATCTATCTCCAACAGTTGCTTTAATAGCCCGATGTCATAATTATAGTTATGCGTCATCAAAGCAAAAACAGTGTAGGGGTCGGATGAAATATGCTGCAACAGGGCGGCAGGCTTAACCACCAGCACTTCTTTGGCAGCAGGAAAACGTTTTGTGGTTGCATGTGTTTTTCTTCCATCTGCCACGACCACTTCCCAACCGAGTATGGTGGCCATTTCAACCAGCGGACGAACATCATTTCCTGCCCCTGCTATCACCAATCTCACCGGCGGCGGCATCAACTTGATCAAAAACATTTCGGTTTTACCGTTGATATCATGTATCATGTACCCCGTGCCACCTGTTTCCACCGTACTGGCTATCGAGCGCGAAAAATCTACTGATGAAGTACCTGCTGAAAACTGCTCATTTGCTCTCCACACCAAACAGGTTCCTGTTTGCTGTGTTGGATTGTCGGTGGAGAAGCCGGTAACAATAACGCCGGGTTCTCTTTTAGCAGCCAATTGTTCCAGCAATGCAACAGGATTGTTTTCCTGTTCGTAACTGATCGGTTCAAAAAGAATATGAACAATGCCATTACAGCCCAATTGAACACCAAACTCATTGTCTTCCTCGCCGGATGTATCATATTTAACCAGCTTATTCTGTTGCTGGTTCATGGCCAATAATGCTTTCCGCAGGGCATCTCCTTCAAGACATCCGCCGCTGATGGCGCCTGTTAGCTGGCCGGTTTCGGTTACCAGCATACGGGCACCCGGCAGCCGGTAAGAAGATCCTTCTACTTTGACCACCGTTGCGAGCGCCGTTTTCAATCCGGCATTGTTTGCTTCATGAAAAGCGCGGATGATATCATTAATTTCTTTCATGGATGTGGGGCCTCTGGGTAAAGTTAGGCATTCGGACAGCCATTTTTGTGTCCGCACAAAAATGAACTCCATCCATCAACCCACTAAGGAAGCGTCGCTGGCCGCTTCCACCCCGTACAAATACGCAGTCCATCTATTAATATTCACAACCCGCTTTTTCCCGACCGATAAATTTATCTTCGCAGCATGCAAGACTATTTGAAGGGATTGAATGAGCCGCAGCTCGAGGCGGCAACACATATTAATGGCCCATTGATGATCATTGCCGGCGCCGGCAGCGGAAAAACCAAGGTTCTCACAACACGCATTGCACACCTGATGGCCAATGGCGTGGATGCATTTAACATACTCGCACTCACTTTTACCAATAAGGCGGCGGCCGAAATGAAGGAACGGGTGGAAAAGATCCTCCAGAATACCGAAGCCCGTAACCTGTATATCGGCACTTTCCACAGTGTATTTGCGCGTGTACTCCGCGCCGAAGCCCATCGCATCGGTTACCCGAACAATTTTACGATTTATGATACGGATGATAGCCGTTCGGTACTGAAAACTGTGATCAACGAGATGAATCTCGATGACAAACATTATAAACCAAGCGTAGTACATAACCGTATCTCCTCGGCCAAGAATGCCCTGGTAGGACCCGGAGAATACGCGCTTGACCATTATATCCAGCAGGAAGACCAGCGCGCCAACCGTCCGGCTATTGCGCAGATCTATGCTGCATATACTGCCCGTTGTTTCAAAAACGGTGCAATGGATTTTGATGACCTGCTGCTGAAGATGTATGAACTGCTGAAAGATTTCCCGGAAGTTCTCCATAAGTACCAGCACAAGTTCAAATACATCATGATCGATGAGTACCAGGATACCAATACGGTACAGTACCAGATCACCAAACTGCTGGCGGCGGTACATGAAAACATCTGCGTGGTGGGCGATGACGCACAAAGCATCTATAGCTTCCGCGGCGCCACGATCGAGAACATCTTACAGTTTGAAAAGGATTATGATGATGTGAAAGTGATCAAACTGGAACAGAACTACCGCAGCAGCCAGAATATCCTGAATGTAGCCAATGAAGTGATCAATAACAACAAAGGACAGATCCAGAAAAAACTCTGGACCGATAACAGCATCGGCGAAAAGATCACACTGGTGCGCACCATGACAGATAACGACGAGGGAAAATTTGTTGCCGATACCATACAGGAGCAAAAACTCCGTTACCACTACCATAACCGCGATTTCGCGGTGTTGTACCGAACCAATGCGCAAAGCCGTTCTTTCGAGGAAAGCCTGCGCAGGATGGGTATCGCCTACCGTATTTATGGCGGCACCAGCTTCTACCAGCGCAAAGAGGTAAAAGACATGCTGGGTTATCTCCGGCTGATCGTGAATACAAAAGATGAGGAAGCGCTGAAACGGATCATCAACTATCCCGCACGCGGTATCGGTAAAACAACTTTGGAAAAACTAGCCATTTTTGCAAACGAACAGAACATCCCGATGTTCGATGTGATGAGCCGCGCCGGAGAATTCGGGTTTAAAGCAGGCACACTGGAACAGTTACAGAATTTTGTAACGATGATCCGCTATTTCCAGAGTATGCTTACTGATAAGAATGCCTATGATGTATCGATACAGGTAGGCAAACATACCAACCTGGTAAAAGAACTGTTCAGTGATAAAACCACCGAAGGTTTGGCACGCTATGAAAACGTGCAGGAATTGCTGAACTCCATCAAAGAATGGACAGAAAGCCCGTCGAATGAAGACGGAGAGCTGGGTGATAAAACATTAGGCTCCTACCTCCAGCAGATCACCTTGCTTACAGACGCCGATGATGAAAAAGAAAACGCCGATGCGGTAAAAATGATGACGATCCATGCAGCAAAAGGACTGGAATTCTCCTGTGTATTTGTTGGAGGCATGGAAGAAACCCTTTTCCCCAGCGCCATGAGCATCAATACCCGCGAAGAGCTGGAAGAAGAACGACGCTTGTTTTATGTGGCCGTTACCCGCGCCAAAGCAAAACTCTGGTTAAGCTATGCCAATGCACGTTATCGTTTCGGTCAACTGGTACAGAATGATCCCAGCCGTTTCCTCGAAGAGATGCCGGAACAATATCTCGACAAAACCTATGCTGGTGGTGGCGCACGCAATAGCGGCAGCGGCAGCAACAATTGGGGCAGCGCATTCGAACGCATGCATCGCGGTTTTGGCACCGGCGATAACCAGGCAGCCAGTGCAGAAAAAAGATATGGACCGCCACCAACAAAAAAACCTGAAAACAGTAAACCGGAATACCTGCCCATCAATCCACCTTCCAGTAAAGTGGTGGAACATAAATCCAGCACCAATTTCATCGCCAGCAATCCCTCTCAATTACAGGAAGGCCTGCAGGTAGAACACCAGAAGTTTGGTTTTGGCATGATCCGCAAGATCGAAGGCTCGGCGCACAATCCCGTAGCAACGATCGATTTCAAACTGAATGGGGAGAAGAAGATCATGCTGAATTACGCGAAGCTGATGATCATTTCATAATGACTGATTGCTGCATTGTTGAATTGTTATATGGATACAAAGTTTATCCAACAATTCAACAATGCAGCAATACATCCATCTTAATAAAAAAGCTTAGTCACCTCAATCTCATCCGGCAAGCCAGGATAGGTATAAGTTGTCTTACGAACACTTGGCCTTCCCGAAGCATCGTAAGTGTATTCGTATTGAGCCGTACCTGTAACAGGGCCCGACGCATCCGTATATATTTCCTTGATCGGGTTATTCACAGAGAACGTTCCGGCAGGCAGGTAAGGATTGCTCTCAAAATGCTCCGAAGTATTGGGGTGATTATCATATCCGGGATAGGAAACTTCTTCCGATTTGTGCCATCCCTGGTTAACCCACTGGAAAAGTATTTTCTTGCTCACATTTCCTTCAGCATTGTATTCGAATAATGTACGCATCTGTGGGTAAGGCGCGCCACCAACAATCTTGGTCTCTAGTTTCTCTGTGATTTTTTTGTTGCTGTTATAAGTGAGGTCGGTCTGGAAACGAAACTGTCCGGCTTCAGTATATGTTTGTACCTGTGTGATCAGTTCGCCGGTATAAATGTATTTCCATTTACCACCAAACTCAACTTCATTAAGCTTTCCATTCTGATAATGGAATGTATAGGTTTGCTGGAACTGGCCATTCGGGTTTTTACTTGTTACGGTATTAATGCGTCCATCTGTATGGTAGGTAGCTTCTACAAAGTTGCTTTCGTACTCAATACGGCTCACTTTAGGAATGGATACGGGTGGTTGTGGTTGCGGATCAACAACTGGTTTTTCCGGGTTCTTGGTGCAGGAGGATGCGAGGAATAAACCCAACATCATAATTGCGCTGTTCAGTATTTTCTTGTTCATATCACGTATTTAGAAGACAAATATCTTCTCTCAACAACGCGAAGACAATCACACAAATATGTATCTGTGATAAGAGGGAAATGCGTATTACAAGTGGTTGCCGGGAATTTTCAACGCCGTCTTTTTTACAACAACTCTCTGTGCACCTCTGTGCCCTCTGTGTCTCTGTGGTGAAATTGATCGAAGCGAAGGCTTTAACACAGAGGCACAGAGGATTACCATTTAATGGTTTGCAGTATGGCTATCCATTGTTTGTTGCGGTATATCCATACACGGAGATAGTTGGTCATGCGTCCGGCATTTTGTATGGTACCATAAGTATAGCCCAGGTCTTTGGCAGAAGATAGTTCGCCTGTTTTTGTAACAATCTGAGAACCCGAAGGCATTTTCTGCAACGCATCGGCAATCTGTAACATGCCTGTTGCAGGCAGCGAACCATCAAAATTCAACCGGCTGTCGGACGAAATAAATGGCATCCAGTCTCCCACTTTCTTCTCCTGCAAAGCATTGTTGAACTTTTTATCCAGTAATAACAGTTCATCGGTAGTGCCAGGTGCTATTCCTGTTTTTGGAAGAATGATCTCTTTAACATCAATTATTTCCGGTGGCGCTATTCTGCACTGGCTTCCGAGGTCGGCCATATTTTTCCATTCCCCCTGTTTGTTGATCCGCCACACCGAACAGAAAGTGCCGCGGCCAACCGGTGTATCCTGCGCAGATTTTGCGCGGAAAGTAAATGGCCCGCTGGTAGCGCCAATATCGCCTGATGCACTGATCACCGCAAAATCAGGCTCCCAGTTAAGTATACCAGGACCCGCATTTTGTTTTTTATAAAATTCCAGCGCATTTCTTTCCCCTCCCTGCTGAAAGATCACACCCGCACTATCCATATACTGCAGAAATCCTTCTTTCACAGTATGTGTAGACGTAAACCAGGCGAATTGTTTTTCTGCATTGATCAATCCCTTGATGGTCTTCTGCGAAAGCGCAGGTTGCGCTGAGGTCAACAGGATCAAAAAAAATATGGTAGAGCGGGAGCGCATATAAGCAGTTACTATAAAGGTCGGTATTAAACCTATGTGTCCTCTATTTTCCTATGTACCTATGTGTTAAATTTAGCCGTGTGCATACAGCAAGGAGCTGTAGCAGCAAAAAAAAATTGCGCTTCCGCCTTACGGGGCGTGTGACGCAATTTTTCAACATTTCCAGTCTTTTAAAGGATATGGCCTATCGGAATATCGTCGTATTCTTCTTCTCCTGATATCAATAGCAGGAGCGTAAAGAAGTGATCCATGATATTGAAAAATTTCCTTTCCATTTTTTTTGTTTTATGCGATCTTCAGTTCATCTCTTCCCTGTAACCGCGCTTTCAGTTGCTTTGCTGAAGGAATGTCTTTGCTCCAGATCAGTTCATGACCTTCGGTAGATGCTTTGGTTTCCGCCAGGTGCACCATATTGGTGGCTCTTTCGCTTGCCATAACAGCCAGTAAAAGTGATGTGCTGATATATTTGCCTTTCATGATTTTCTTTTTATTGTGTGATTTGATACTGCAAAAATGCGAAGTATCCGGTTTGCCCACAATCACACAATCGTGTGAAATCCTTGCTGCTGTTCAATTTCAAAGTTATTTACGATCTATCGCATCCTGTCGCCATTCATCGTGTCGATCATCCGCTTATCCTGAATTTTACCTTTCCGCAGCGTAGTTTCACCCATTGTTCTTGCCGGATATCTCCTTAAAAACACCACATAAATATGTGGTTAGCCTGTTTCTTGCCGTTTTGTTTTTAGTTTTGGATACCCGCTACTGCTCATGAAAAAACTGATCCTGCTTTTTGCCGCATATTGTTTTTCAGCTCCGCTGATAAGGGCGCAGCAGGGATTTACCTTTAACCGTATCAGTACAGAAGATGGCATCGGCCTTGCTTCCAATGTAGTATACTGCACTTACCAGGATGCAAAAGGTTTTCTCTGGGTAGGAACCGCCAATGGCCTGCAACGCTTCGACGGGAGCAAATTCATACAATACAGTGTAGGCAGGGGCAGCAGTGGAGCAATGCCGGTATCCGACCTGAAGCAGATCGTTCCGGCCGGGAAAAATTCACTTTGGCTGGCTTTCCCCAATAAAAATGAATTCGGCATTTTCGATCTCTCCAGTTTCAAATACCGTGTAGTTCCTGTAAAAGCCAAAAAAGACTTTCCTCCGGGCGCCGGATATCGCTTATGGAAAGACAGCAGGGGAGAATTCTTCCTGACGGTATTCCGCTATGGCATTCTTCGCTATGATAAAAACGTCAATGCATTTGTTGACGATAATTTTTTCAAATTACCCGCCAACTGGTCGCCTACCCTTGGGCATTTTGAAGACACGGTTAAAAAACAATACTGGTTTCCGTGCTACAATGATGGCTTCGCGGTGTACGATGGAAAAACAGGCGAACTGTACACAAAAGATCATAATCCTAAAAAACTCCCGCTGCTGAATAATAAAACCGTTAATACCGGCAGCTCCGAGTTTTTTATCGACAGCAAAAGAAGGCATTGGGTTTTTCGCTGGATAAACGCACATGAAAAACGCTGCTTCGACGAGAACGGCAAAGAATTATCCGACACCGCAGGGTTGAATTATAACCCCAACTATTCTGAACTCCGCAATTTCTACGAAACCCGTGAAGGTGTATTGTGGATGTATGGTATGAATTCATTGTACAACTACGATAACACCACAAGCCGTTTCTATTATTATGAACACGGCCCCGGCAGCCCGGAAGGCATCAGCTACCAATACGTTTACCAGGTGATGGAAGACCAGGATGGTAGTTTATGGGTTGCTACCGATCATGGCCTGTACTTCACCTTCCCGGGCAGCGGAACAAACAGTGTGGTGGATATGCTGTTTGAAGAAAAGACCGGCGGCGTTGAATTCACCGATATTCTCGAACTGAAAAGCGGTGATATCTGGCTGAGCACCTGGGGTAAAGGCATCTATGCATTGCGACCTTGTAATATGGTCTCTAATTACGATCCGTATATCTATGTAGACATGCCCAAAATGGATCCCGAAGCAACCATCCAGTTCCGGCAAGCCTGGGCTTTGTACCAGCACAGCGATGAACGGGTATGGATCGGCTGCCAGGGCGGCCGCTATATCATATATGATCCGCTTACCGGCCGGAGCCAGTTCTTTACGGAACCCCTGTTAAAAGGATCAACTGTACGTTATATCACCGGTGATAAAAAAGGCAATATCTGGTTGGCTACTTTTCACGGTGATCTTTTCAAATACGATGGAAAAAGCTTCCGTCTTGTACAGGAGCTGGGATCGGTGATCAACAAAATACTGGTTGATAAAGACGGGCTGCTATGGGTCAACCCGCAGAACAAAGGGTTGTATTGTTTGAGTGCAGATGGAACAAAGATCCTGCATCATTATACCGCCGAGGCGAAAACCAACCCACTCTTCATGAATGCCGGTAAGGATATCGAACAACTGAACGACAGTACCATCGTATTTGGCGCCGGCGCGATGAACTTCATCAACAAACGCACAGGTAAAGTAACACTGTTAACTTTTGATGATGGCTTGCCCGGTAACACGATCCAACGGATACGGGTAGACAATGAAGGTTACCTGTGGATGATCACGCTGAATGGTCTTTGCCGCTACAACCCCAATACAAAACGTGTTACGCCTTATGGCCGCAAAGATGGCATCACCGTGGCACATCTTACAACCGAAGCCGATTTCTTTACCAGTTCGGGATGGATCATGTTCACAGGCGCTAATGCATTATTGTATTTCAGGCCATCGCTGTTCGAGAATAAAACACCGCCCGATGTAACCATCACCGATTTCAAGATCTCCAATACTTTTCTGCCGGTAGATTCACTGCTCACATTACCTAAGATCCAGCTCTCTGCAACAGAAAATTCATTCAGTTTTTATTTCGCGGCATTGAGCTATATCGAACGCGACAAGCTCACTTACTATTACCGGATGGTTGGCCTGGATAAACAATGGATAAAGGCCGACCGTCAGTTGTATATCAACTACTCGTTGCTGCCCCCGGGTCATTATACGTTCCAGGTGTATTGTGAAGACATTGATGGTACCAGGTCAAAAAATATCACGCAGGTAGCTATTTATATCAAGCCTCCTTTCTGGCGCTCCTATTGGTTTGGAAGCTGTATGCTGTTTATCGTTGCCTTGCTGATCTATTTT
>Ga0247757_10000271_pt1 | contig 43722 bp, 15 predicted proteins | sample UWRJL126311R4_FD_180929 | JGI IMG/M metagenome (GOLD analysis project Ga0247757, IMG submission 180929) | Plant litter microbial communities from Arlington Agricultural Research Station in Wisconsin, United States - UWRJ-L126-311R-4 | ecosystem: Environmental > Terrestrial > Plant litter >... | reverse complement strand
CTCTATCTAAAACTACTATATCTTAAATAAACGCTATAATTTAAAAGGAACTATCTAAAACTTTTTTCGTATTTAAATATATATATATTAGTATATATAAGTATTCTATTACCTATAAGATTCCTAAGCTAACTAAAATCGCCTATAGAGCCTATTACCAACTTTACTATAATATTCTACTAGGACGATAACAACGTTACCATCCCTCGCCCTACTAGTATAGGCGTCTACTATAGTTATTTAGCCCTTAAGATAGCTAAGCGCTTTACTCTAGATATAGCTAGATTCCTATAGAATAGGATGGATAAGGTAGTCTAAAACATAGCCTATAGCATAGATAAATACGCTAAATTTAACGATATATATCTAGACCTACCTAAGATAGTCTAGATATACTACCTTAAATAGTATATAGTATACTATTTAATAAGGTAAGAAGGAGGACTAGAGGCGATAGTAGCCTTAAAGGAGGTATTAGCTGTAATAGATTTATAGGAGAAGCGATTATTATAGGTTATAAATAGAGAATAGCTACTATAGAGTAAGAGCTTTAAAAGGGAGCTCTATAATAAGTTTTCTAGAGAAGGGAGTATTACCTAGATATAGGTAATTATTAGAGCTATATAATCTAAGGGTTACTAATAAGTAGATAGAGGGAGCGAGGGAGATAGAGGGTCTAAAGAAATAAATAAACTATAAAGGTAGAGGTAGTAGTAGAGAATATAGGCTATAGAAGTAGTCTTTTTAAAAGTTCTTATTTATATAGTATTAGATTAATTCACTTAAATGTATACTTATATAATTAAGGTACCTAAAAGGTTTATATACGATTAGTAGGAAAGACTAGTAACTACGTATTACTTCTACCTAAGGAGATAAAGATACTAAATAAATAGTATAATATTATCTAAAGACGATATAGTATTAAAGAATTCTATAATAGACTAACTAATTCCCTATACGTTAACCTAAGCTATAATATCGCCCTACTTAAGGATAACTATAATAGATTTATTATAAAGGCTTATACCCTAGCTTACGCGACTACTACTACTAATAAATATATAGTTATATATACTAAATATTATATAAAGAAGATAGCAACTCTAGCTAAGCCTTATATACCTATACTAACTTAAGTAATAATACCCTTACTACCTCTCCCTTACCCTTGCGCTCTAGCTACTATACTAGCCTAGGCGGAGTAGCTAACCTACTACTACTATTATAAACCTAATTATATAATTTACTTATACCTAAGCAAGCTAGTAGAGTAGAAAGCTATTAAACTAAGTAATATAGTTAAATTCCTTACTAATATTAAGGAAGAGACCTTCTATAAAGTATATAAAGGATCCTCTAATAATAAATTAGAAAAAGTATAACTCTAGGGGAAGTCTCCTCCTTAGAGTTACTAAAAGGAGCTATTAGTATATATAATTAGCTATTTAGTAGTAAGTAATTTACTATACTATACTAAATCTTAATAAATAGACTAACTATTAAACTAAATACTCTTATTAATACTGGTACTAGAAACTACGCTCTAGTTTACCCTAAGTTCCTCTAAATAATTAGGAAGAAACTTAACGCCCTAATATATAATATAGAAGCGATATTTCTAATAGATTATAATAACTATTTAAATAGACAAGTAGACAAGTATATATAGGCTAATCTAGTATTTAATAGATACCGCCTACGTATATACTTCGTATTCTATAATATAGGATATTATAATATAATTATTAGAAGGAAGCTCTTAGAAGACGCTAATATCTAGGTAAATTATAAATAATAAAGCCTTTACTAGCCTAATAGTATAAAGATCGACTATAAACGCGAAATCTTAATCCCTATATAACGAGGACCCTTACTAGGTATCAACCCTATATATTAAGCTGATACTAATCGATAAGATAAGTAAATAAATATCTCGATCCTATAATACTTATAGAAGTATCCTACTACTTAACGTATAGATATCTATAAGAACCTTTAGAAAATAAATAAGTAACTCTACCCTTAATAACTATCTAAGATAGTATAGTAAGTACCTTATCGCTAATAGATCTTGCGAGAGATATTTATAAAGGCTAGCCTTAAAGTCAATACTATAGGAGCTACTACCTTTATAATATATATCTAATAGAAGGATACTATACTTAGATATATTAGTATCTATAAAGTAGATAAGTTGATTTAAGATCGTAAGGAAGACCCCCCTACTAAAGACCCTAAAGTAGAACTCTAAAGAATTATTAAAGAAAAGCTTCTATACCCTAGTTATACTAGCGCTACCCTAGCTTATTTCTTTAAAAAGGATTTAGACGAGCTCCTACTATATTAGAAAAATATTAACTATAAAATAGAACTAACCTCTAAGAATATATTAACAACTAGCCTACTCTATAGTATATCCCTAGAATAACTCGAACTAGTAAAGAGTTATCTTAATAATTATCTTTATCATGGTTTTATTACTTATAGCGATGCCTCTTATACCTTACCTATCCTCTTTATAAAGAAACCTAGAGGGGGGTAGTAATTCTATATTAACTACTAAAAACTTAACGCGATTATAAAGAAGGATATCTACCTAATCCCTCTTATCTAGGAGACTCTAATAAGACTAGTATATATAAAGGTATTTATAAAGCTTAATATCTACTAGGCCTTCTATTATATTTAACTTAATAAAGAAGCTAAAGACCTAATTACTTTCTAAACCTAGTATAGTAACTATAAATATCGTATTCTTCCCTTTAATCTCTATAATAGCCTTGCGACGTTTTAATAATATATTAATAAGGTACTATATAGACTACTTAACGACTTCTATACTACCTACCTTAATAATATCCTTATTTACTCTAAGGATCCTCTTAAATATAAGATATATATTATATAAGTACTTAAATAGCTCTATAATACTGGTCTATAAGTAGATATTAAGAAGAGCGAGTTCGCTATTAAGAAAATAAAGTTCTTAGGTTTAATTATCAGTATAGAAGGCATATAAAAGGATCCTAAGAAGGTTACTATAGTTAAGGACTAGCCTATTCTAATATTAGTAAAAAGCCTATAATCGTTCCTAGGATTCTATAACTTCTATAGAGCTTTCCTTAAAGATTATAGATAAATAGTTTAGCTACTTACTAAGCTACTTAAAAAGGGAGTATAGTATATATTTAAAGAGTAGGAACTAACCACTTTCTAATATATAAAGGACCTTATATTATTAGATAACGTCTTAGCTTACTACTCGCCCTATTATTAAACCTAACTTAAGATTAATATAAGTAATAGAGTAATAGTAGGAGTACTCTTATAACTATAGGATAATAGTCTCTAGCGCCTAGTTACGTTTTATTTTAAGATAATAAGTAGACCTAAGATAAACTATAATATATATAATAAGGAGATACTTATAGTTATCTATAGACTTAAGGAATAGAGATTATAGCTTATTAGTCTATAGGAATTATTTAATACTCTAATAGATTATTATATATTTAAGTACTTCTCTATAAAGCGAGAACTAACGCCCTAATAAATATAATAGGTAATTACTATAGTTAACTATAATATAACTCTCTCCTATTACCCTAGTACTATAAATATTATCGCTAATATACTATCGTATAAATAAGAAGAGCTAAAGACTTAGAAGGAAAAGGACTATTCTACTTATATAAGAGCGTTCCTCTATATAGAATAACTTAATATTAATATACTTAAAGCTATTATTAATAACCTTACTTAGCTTACTTACTATAGGTTAGAATAGATACTTAAAGTAGTATCTATCGACACCTTTATAAGTATACCCTCTCCTAACGACCTATATATTATAATTAACTATATTCTAAAAGCTAATTAGAATTACGAAAGCCTATAACCTCTACGCGAAAGGGTATTAAAAAGTAAGGACTAGGAACTAAATTTAGAAGGACTACTATTATATTATAGACGATTATTCGTCCCTATAGTTTACTTCCTATAAATATATCTAATTTATATAGTCTATACTACGTAAATTACTACTTACCCTAGTAAAAGGAAAATAGCTAAGCTGCTTAGAGAACGCTATTTCTAGATAATACTATAAAAAGACGTCGATACCTATATTACTACCTATAAGTCTTACTAATAGAGCTATATTCCTCGTAATCGAATACTAGGACTATTTAAATTACTACCAATCCTAGAACGAGCTTAGCAAGACGTCTCTATAGATTTTAAATCCTTTCTACCTAATAAGAAGGGTTATAACTATATCTTTATTATCGTAGACCACTTAAGTAAGCGATTATTCTCTCTACCTTACTATAAGATAACGATGGTAGAATAAGTAGCTAATATATACTATTACTATATCTAGTATATATATAGCCCTCCTAAGTCTATCGTCTCTAATTAAGGAGCTTAGTTTATCTTTATATTTATAAATAAACTCTATAGGTTAATAGGAATTAAATAGAAGCTCTTGACGGCTTATTACCCTTAAACTAATAGAAATACTAAGATCGTAAACCAGTATCTTGATCAGCGCCTTCGACTATTTGTTAACTTCTATCAAGATAACTGGTTGGACCTACTACCCTATATAGACTAGGTACAAGCTATACTACTATATAAGACTACTAGATTATTACCCTTTAAAATTAAGTTCAGGTATAAGCCTATCTATTATTAGGATTAGAAAGAATATATAACGAAGTTGGGAATAGTCTATAAATAGATAACTTGCTAGGAAGCATAGGACTATATAAAGGCTTATTATAATACTATTAAAATAGCTACTAAGATCGCCTAGTAAGGAATTAGATAAGCTTAGAAGTATTAGGCGTAACAAGCGAATAAGAAACGTCGCGAACCTAACTTTTCTATAGGAGATTAAGTATATATTATACCAAAGGGTTTTACTATAGGTCGCCCTAGTCTAAAGCTCGACTAATAGATATATAGCCCCTACCCTATCGTCGCGATAAAAGGATACTCCTATTAACTAAAGTTGCTACTATATATATATATACACGATATTTTTTATATAGACCGATTATATAAAGCTTCCAAACCCTTACTAGAATAAGTTAAACTAGAGGAGGAACCTATTAAAATTAATAGTAACCCTAAATAGCCAGTAGAAGAAGTTCTTAATAGTCGTATCTATAGAGGTCGACTACAGTATAAGGTTTCCTAGATAGCCTACGACCCTAACCCGACTTAGTATAACGCCTAAGGCTTTATTAGAGCCCCTTACAAGGTTTGGAACTATTACAAAGCCTACCTAGAAAAACCTAGACCACCTATATAACTTGCAGCCTAGCTGAAGGCCTATAAAGAAGACGAGAACCTGATAGTAATAGAAGAGGATAATAAGGTAGTAAGTCAAGGATATTCGACTCGAACGCTAAGAAGGAAGTAGTAAGGAAGGAGGATTACAAGACTTAGGGACAAGCCTCCCTTAGAGGGGGGTAATATAATAGATATATACTACTAGTTATATAATTATAAGGTTTATTATATACTTTTATTATATATTCGGATTTCCCTAGCTCTAGTAATATATTGGACCTGGTAGAACCTTGGAGGTTAACTACTCCTAATAGTATATAGTCTCCTTAAACCTTTGTACCTATTCTATTCCTCATCTTAGTGTAGCTAAAATAGAGCCAACCTACCTTATTATCTCTATACTAATATAGGAGCCCGTGCCCGTCCTTATACTAAGCGATTTATAGGGCCCCTTTATAAGCTAGCCTATAAGTTAATATACCCTAAGACTAGTACTTAGTATAGGATATATAAATAAGTTATATTACTTATAAGTAATTATAAAGATAAGCTATACTACTTATAAGTAATAGCTAGTAGCTCCCTATACCTATTATAGTATATAGCCGACTTCTCTAGATAAAGGTTTCTTTTTCTAGGTATAAAGGGTTTTCTAAAGCTTAGTAGGCTAGGGATAGAAACCTAAACTATAGCTATACCCCTAGAATTAGGATAATTCTAAATAAAGGGGGGGGACTCTATAAGGAATATTTCTATCCCTCCCTTAAGGACTCTATAGGAACCCCCTAAGCTACCCCTAGGTTATATATAGTCCCCTTTCTCTCTATATAGTTACCCCTAATTCCTTAGATACTCTCTAAGGATTCATCTTATATACTACTATAATATATATTATTCACGCCTATCTACTCTTTCCCCTTATATTTATAGTATTATACTACTACCTAGTACTAAAACTATTAAATATATTTTAATAACTATTTTAATAACTATAAAATTATAGCTCTACTATAGTACTACTAGGAGTATAATTATAGAATATAGTCTTAATACTCTATATAGGTCTATATAAACCTATAGTCCTTTATTTATTTAAACTACTCTATCTAAAACTTACTATATCCTAAATAAACGCTATAATTTAAAAGGAACTATCTAAATCTTTTTTATATTTAGATATATATATATTAAAATATGTAGGCGCCCTATTACCTATAAGATCCCTAAGTTGACTAGGATTATCTATAGAGCCTATTACCAACTTCGCTATAATATTTTACTAAGATAATAACAACGTCGCTATCCCCTACCCCACTAGTATAAGCGCCTTACTTTAGATATAGCTAGATTCCTAGAGAATAGGATAGAAGAGAATATCTAGAATATAGCCCTTAGCGTAGATAAATACGCTAAATTCAACGATATATATCTGGACCTACCTAAGATAGTCTAAAGATACTACTTTAGATAGTATATTATATACTATTTAATAAGGTAGGAAGGAGGAAAGGGAGCGAGGGTGGTATCAAATAATATATTAGTAGTAAAAAGACTATAGGAGGAGCGATTAATCTAGGTCGCTCACCCTCGAAGTCCTCGCCCTCGAAGTCCTCGCCCTCGAAGTCCTCACCCTCGAAGTCCTCACCCTCGAAGTCCTCACCCTCGAAGTCCGCGCCCTCGGAGCCTTCGCCTTTAGAGCTCTGAGTTGGTGTTACCTGATTCTGACTTTAACTCTGAGCTAGAAGCTCTTAAAGCGGTGTTTTAGTGTTGTTCTCTTTTTATAATAACTTCGAAAATAGGTCTATAGACTTGAGTAAAAAGCTTGTTACTTCTAGGGTTGTTTGTAGCCCGTCAGTAATACTTCTATGAGCCCGGAACTTGCCTCTATAGTTCAATTTTACTATAGAATTACTATAGAGCTGACTAAACTGCTGAGCTAGCTCTGGGTTATCGATGGTGTAGACCCAGGACGTCAACTCGCCCGGAAGTGTTCTAATTGTTCTACTGTTAAAAATCGTCATATAGTCCTTTAGCAGCGTAATAAGGGCCCTACTGAGGTGACGCTTACTTGACTTCCTACCCTAGTTGCGTATATTTAAGCAAATACGTCGCTAGGTATTAAGGCGTTTGACTACGGCCCTTAGCTGACGAGCCTTAACAGCAGCTTCCTGCTGAGTAGCCTCATTAGCTATTCTTTATATAGCTTTTCAACGGCAGTCTTTGGCGTATATAGGCCCTCCGCCAGCGTCAACTACACGTCTATTGCGCCTTCGGCGCTCAGCCTAAGCGTGTTCAGCAGCCTTTGCTTTATATAGAGCCGAACGAGCCTAACCGTAATTCTAAAGCCTACATCGTTAATAGCGTCGCAGAAACGTTCAAGGGCGACGTCTTAAGACTTAGTAAGTCTCTTGTTTATAGCTGCGCGCGAGGACCTATTATTATAGCCTAAGATCGCGCGCCTTAAACGATTGATATGGATGGTTGACGTTCCGATCTCGATAATATGCTATTAAATTCGGGCGGCGTATTACGCGCAACTCTACAATGGCGTTTTCAATAGTCTAACGCTCGGAAGCGTAAGTTAACATATTGTTATCATATTTTTAATGTTCTAAGAAGAATGATTTTGATTAAAGAAATTGATTGTTTGAATTAATTAATTGATTCTCTGTGGTAATTCAATATGATTATGTCTGTGTCTAAAAAAAGTCCTCCAAGTGTCCTTCTTATATACCTTTCGTCCATACTTTTTCCGTCGGTTTTTCCGTCGGCTTGCTAGCGGTTTTCCGCCGGTTTACTGACGGCATTGTGGCGGCGTTCCTTAGGAACGCTACTCGTTCTCTAGCTATTACTTATAGCAAAACACTATAATAGCTTTCTACAGAGCAATGTGACTGGCGAGATAGGTATGAAAGACCTAATCATCGAAGGCGAAATGGTATCAGATAAACAGGCCTTATAGGACAATATTAAAGAGCCAAGAGTGTGCAATAGTGGAAGTCATGTATTTGCTATGGAGCTACTGACACAGGAAGCTAGCTACCTAGTTAACTATAAAGATATGACAAAGAGGGATACAAGTGCTGGCTTGGGGCAAGCTTTCAGATGCCGTTTATCAAGAAGTGCTCAGTTGTCAAGAAGTGCTCGGTTGTAGCATTCATCGGCTGTTCACGCTTTGGAATTGGATGAGGAATAGCCAAGTGTGCAACGGGTAATGGTGGAGAAATGCCAAAACTGCTAACGTGGCTGCTGTCATGCTCATAGCGTGCGGGCAGGATGTTAGAAGTGTTGCAGAGTCATCCTGGAGCCACCACACGCTATAATGATTGGACTACGAAGAATCTCAAGCTATCCTTGTTGTTTCCGTCTCGACCGGCTGATATAGTGAGAAGGTTTATCCGCATGCTCTCCATTAAAGATGCAGAAAAACTCGTTATTGTACACGTGCATTACTTGATGCTTTTTGGATTCTTTCTGTGCGGCCGTTTTGACAAGTGCAGTGATATGTAATATCGGATCAGATTTACTGACATGCCAATGTTGCAGGATCTGTATTTCGTCGAACTCGTTTAAAACAGGGTTTTCTGAAACTTGTTGACACACCTCCATAGCAATACGATTCTTTTTCCTGCCTTCTGGGTTCTCCCGAGCTTTATTCACAGGCAACCAGTAGACTTTTTGCGTTCTACCTGGTAGTTGTTGTTGTGTAGTTGATGCCATGGGTGTTGTAGGTATAGAACTGAGTGTCTGGTGTTTCAAGAGGCGTGGGGAATACGTATTATAAGTTATAGTGTTGTCTAAGTAATCAATAAAATATGAATAGTGGAAATATAGTACAAACATCCTAGTAAATATAGTAGATGAAAACGACAAAGCTACAAGGTAACTCCGGAAGATTTGCTCCCAACTATAAGCCAAATAACATTCTAATCCACGTGCGTCAAACAAAATCTTTTCTGAGCATACAAACACTGCCCCCTGGGTAAGATCAAAGCCACAAGATGACTTTGGAAGAATTGCTCCCAACTACAAGCCAAATAATATTCTAATCCACGCGCGTCAAACAAAATCTTTTCTAAGCATACAAACACTGCCCCCTGGGTAAGATCAAATTATATTATATTGAAAGCCGACGTGTACCTGTCAAAATAGCACTAGTTACATGACACAAGTCACGTAACGGCTTCACTAGGAACGCTGCCAGAAAGCTGCCAGCAAACTGGCTGAAAGACGACTAGTCACATGATACTAGTCACGTGATGGATTTCCTAGGAACGCTAGAACGCTAGTAGTACTTGCTATGAGTACTGGCTAGGAAGCTAGGGGCGTTGCTTAGGAACGCTGCCGGAATGCCCCCAGCAAACCGGCGGAAAGCTGCCAGAAAGCGCTAGAAAGCGCCAGTCAGCTGACGATACTCCTAGGAACGCGAGAATACTAGTAGTGTTCTCTATAAGTGCTAGCTAGGAGGCTAGTAGCGTTCCATGGGAACGCCGCCGGAATGCCACCAGCAAAACGACGGAAAACCGCCAGAAAGCTGACGGAGAAATGTATGCGTGAAAGGTATATAAGGACGCGCAGAGGACCTTTCTATAGATAGAATACTCACATTCAATTATCGCAGAGAATCAATCAATTTCTGTAAGCAGCTGAGGCCATGTTATATAATAGGTTCTCGCTATATAAGGGCGTCAAACATGTCTTCTATATATAGACTCCTACACTAAACTATATACTTAATCAATTTATTCAATTCTTCATACGTGCCACTTCCTGACAATTTCTTTAATTAATCAATTACTTCGATCAAATTCATCCTTCTCAGAACACACCTGTTATATTTTCCGGCACGGTAGGTTTCCCAGCACCTACTAGAGACGTTTCTCTGCAGAGATCTACTCGTCCTGCTGCTCCTGAACCCATTCATCCTTAAGTAACTCTTTTGTATCTGGTCGGTCTTTAGCATCGATGATCAACATCTTTCGAAGATACCGCCCTAGAATCTCGAACTTCTCTTTAGCGACTTCGCGCTCACTAGGGTCGTCACCTTCCCTAGAAAAATCGTCCAACATGATCTGTTCAAGACTAGGCATGTCTGGGTATACATAAAAAAAGCGCTCAGAATCTGGCCAGTCTTTCCACACACCATCGCTTACCGCATTAATAAGGTGAACTAGAAGCCAGCTAGCCGAAGCTTCCCCAATCGCCCGATAGTACTGGGGTACAAGGCAACGGTTATCACTCATTATTAAGTTAAAGATTTCTTGGCTGGTAACGAGCTTATTGGTTGTACATGCAAGACCCCATATATCTATTGCTTTACTTAGAGGTTTCTTAAATAGTATTTCTGGGGGTAACTGGGTACAAATGGTTTCCGAATTTGCCGGAGGATCTGAAATAAAGAAAGCACTAGAGAAATCTACGAGCTTTACCTCGGTAAGCTTCTCGCAAACGTTTTGGTAATACCACATTGAGTCTACATAATGTGTAGGCACTCCTTGATCAATCGGTCCTCCATTATATTTAGTAACCTTATAAGCGTCCGGTTCAAAGGAATCCGATTCTAACTGTAATATATCAGAGATACAAAACAAGATATTACCTACGTGGATATCTCCATGTACAATCCCGCGATTATGAAGGTAATCTACAGCCAAAATGAGTTGCCGGGATATTTGACGAGAAAGAGATAGATCTAAGCGCCAGTCTGTAGAGGCTTCATGGATTACGAAATGTATATTAGGCCCTAGGCGTTCTAGTACAAGAAACAAAGAACGCCCGTTCAGACCATCATGATAGAAATGATCCAAAAGTCGCGGGATATGCTTGTAACCTGGGTGCTGAGTATCGCTATTAGCTTCGAGGTGCTGCATTATACTCAGTTCGCGATTATTATTTGATTCAGAAGCAATAATAGTCTTAATAGAAACTTTACATTTGTTCCTAGGGTGTAAGAAGTTAGTATTGACTTCTGAGAGTCATTGTGTTAGGTATAGTTCGACTAACCGATTATCCCAAGCAAGCCAGACGTGCGAGTAACCCCCCTGGCCGAGCTTATTAAGGATTTTATAGCGTCCATCTTGGAAACGATCCCCAAGATTAACTACAGGGAGCCCTCCAGGTGCATAATTCTCTACATTATCAAAATGATAAGTTTTATATTCAGTAGGATTAACCATTATAGAAAGGTTTATTCGATAGAAGGATATTTCAGGTGAAGAAGTAGGTCTAAATATCCAATTTTTAGCTGTTCGCAGCCTCTATTTATACTTTTCTTTACCTTTGTCTCTTATCTAAATACGGCCGAAATATCCTTAAAGAATAATGGCGATTAAAGCCTATGCTCTTTATTATACATCATCTAAAACAATGCCATAGTCACTTGTCTGAACAAGGCTAAGGTATGCTTAAAGATTCATTACAAAGCCTGTTCCGGCTTCGAACCCTTTATTTGGTAAACTACTATTGTCAGATTTACCGCGTCGTCTTCGGACGACGTCGTGCCGTTTGTTCAGTATCTTTGTCTCCTTGGGCGGAAGTAATGCGTAGTCACCAGTCTTTTCTGCTGATCGCGTATGAACCCTTCAGGCACCTTGATTGCATAAGTATACATTCGAGTGAATCAATCTAACACTACACAATCAAGAACTTTTAAAAAGACTACTTCCGCAGCCTGCGTTCTCCACTACCGCCTCCACCTTCATAGCTCCTTCGTTTCTTTGGACCCTCCGTCTCCCTTACTCCCTCCATCCACTCATTAGTAACCCTTGGATCGTACGGCTCTAATAATTGCCCGTATCCAGGCAATGCTCACTTCTCCGAAAAACTTATCACAGAGCTCCCTTTGATCCACAGCGGCCATTCTCCACTTGTAACCTGCGATGATCGCTTCTCCCACAGATCTGTTACAGCTGTCAGATTTTCGATGTTCTAAGAAGAATAATTTTGATTGAAAGAATTTGATTAATTCAAAAGATTGATCGATTCTCTGTGATAATTGTATGTGATTATCGCTGTATAGAAAAGGTCCTTTGCGCGTCCTCCTTATGTACCTTTTCCTCCACCGTATTTCGTCCGTTTTCTGACGGTTTTCCGCCGGTTTGCTGGCGGCATTCCGGCGGCGTTCCTAGGGAATGCTACTAGCTTTCTAGCTAATGCTTATAGCGAATACTATTGGTGTTCCTACGTTCCTAAGGGAGCTGTCAGCTTACTGGCGGCATTCCAGCGGCATTCCAGCGGCGTTCCTAAGGCAGCTTTCTGGCAGCTTTCCGCCAGCAAGCTGGCGGCTTTCCGGGTCACGTGACGGCCGTGCTCCTAGTGAACGCTATAGTCTTCTTCTTCCTAGGAAGGCTAACGCGCGACTAGCGTCATGTGACTAGTGTCATGTGACTACTCAGCTTTCCGCCGGTTTGCTGGCAGCTTTCTGGCGGCGTGCTGGCGGCGCGACAATTTGTGATGCAGCGCTGCCAGTTATAACACCTGCCTTTTCCTAATGCAGTTACCATCCAGCTCAGCTTGGGGGCCATGAACTGTCGTTGCGAGCGCGGCTTTGCTGACTTATAAGCCACCGACCAATCAGCAGCTCCGTACTGTCACAGAAAGCGGTGGCACCCAAATCTGCGACAGTAAAACAACGCTGATTGGCCTTCGTAGACGGCCAATCAGCGTTTATGCTTGGCGTCCTATCTAAAGCTGAATAGTCACATGACACCAGTCACATGACGGCTTCTCTAGGACGCTGCCAGAAAGCCCCAGCACGCCGCCGGAAAGCTGCCAGCAAACCGGCGGAAAGCTGCCAGAAAGCGCTAGAAAGCTCCAGTCAGCTGACGGTACTCCTAGGAACGTGAGAACACGAGTATTGTAGTGTCCTCTATGAGTACTAGCTAGAAAGCTAGTAGCGTTCCTTAGGAACGTCGCCGGAATTCCGCCAGCAAACCGACGGAAAACCGTCAGAAAGCTGACGGAAAACGTTTGAGTGAAAGATATATAAGGAGGACGCGTAGAAGACCTTCAGGGGGATAGAGATAATTACATTCTGTAAGCAGCTAAGGCCATGTCACATGATGGGTTCTCACTATATAAGGGCGTCAAACATGTCTGCTACACAGAGACTCCTACACTGAACTACACGCTCAATCAATTCATTCAATTCTTCACTCGTGCCACATTCTTACACATTCAATTATCACAGAGAATCAATCAATCTATTAAATTAATCAATTTCTTCAATCGAAATCATTCTTCTCAGAACCCGAAAATCTAATAGTAATTACTTTATACAGAGTTAAGTAATAGAGCGAGATAATATAAGTCGGATGGGAAAATCAGGGATGATTCTCCCAGGGGTTATCTAAGGGTGGGAGACTGTCTTCTGCCGGTAAGGCGCCTTCTGCCTGCAGCCTGGCAGCGATCTTATCAACTTTTCTCCAAACCCGCAATAGATTTTCTCCGATAATATCTCGGGCCACTTTATCACTAATCCCCTGGCGTAGCATCTCTGCAACTAATGAAGGGTATCTGGAGACATCTTCCAGTCCATCGATTACAGAGGCAACACCGTCGAAATCGCTCCCGACACCTATATGCTCGTATCCTATCAAATCACCAATATAACGCATATGACGAATAACTTGCGGTATAGTGAGATTCGCATCGACTCTTCGAGGTAAGCGACCTTTGATTGGACGCCCATCGGGCCACTCACAGCTGACAAAGTCAGGTGAAAAGGTGACCATTACAATACCGTCCCGTTTCTTTAAGAGCTGCAGGACATCATCTGGGACATTTCGAGGATGAGGACAAAGAGAAAAGGCATTACTGTGACTAAAGACCGGCGGGGCCAGGGTACCCTCCCATACCTTGGGATCCGCACCCAGCACAGCACGCATTGTATCAGCTGATGTATGGCTCAAATCGACAATGACACCGAGTCTGTTCATCTCACGCACGAGATCTTGGCCTTCTTTGCTGACGCCTCCCCATTTTGGGCTCGATGGTCTAAGTGTCCCATTTGATGTCAGCACCAAAGCAGAGTCCGCGTAGGAGTTGTGACAGTTGTGTGTAAGTGTTATGAGTCGCACTCCCCTAGCATGGTAGCTCCGTAACTTGGTATATGAGTCGCCAATCAGATGAAGACCTTCAACCGCTAGCGGCGAAGTAATTCGGCTAGATTTGAAAATTGCAAGCGCATCTGAGCTATCGCTCGGTCTGGCGAATACGTCGGAATATTTTGCGTGGATCCGATGAATTACATCATTAGCAGCTTCGGTGGCAGCGAGTGCTAAAAATTTAATTTAGTTATAATACAAATTAGGTAGCGCAAAAGCGAAAGCTGACCTTTGGCGTAGTATTCCAATGAGTAACCATCGGTCGGACAATCCGCGAACGTGGACCAGAACGCCCCACCAGAACGTCCCTTAAGCATCCTGTATAAATCCACCTCTCCGCCAAGTGTTCCTTTCTCAAAAGGCTGGGTGAAGTTATCGAGGTATAAGCGATTGTTATGAGCCCAACGGATGAAATATGCGAGGTCGTTATGACCATCTACTTGAAGTTATTGCTAGGCGCCGGGTTAAATAATTTATAGGTTAAAACTTTCCTATTAGCGGTATGCTTGCCAGGACATCGTTAGCACGGTCTTCGATAGTTCTCTGGTTTGAGCTCGTGAATTTGACAGAGCCTGTAGCCCACAGTATGCAGACAAAGAATGGTAAAGCCAAGACAAGTGCAATATTGTAAGCAGTTAGGATGGGCGGCTTCGCTATGCCCATAGTGGGTTTTCGTGCGGGGAAGGCCATGACGCAGAGGGAAGCTAGCTAGAGCGATGGGGTTCGGGTGGTTAGTAAAAGCTCAGTCCACACTTTAGTCATCCAAGGCAGTAGTTATCCAGCCACTAGGGTTTCAGAAAAAGTGGCCCTAACCTGTCCACCCCATCCTATGAAACCGTGAATACCAGATTCCGAACTTCAATACTTTCACGTGGCTGGGCATTGGGTCTTGCTTTGGAGAGTTTGAAAGAGGTATGTGGACACCCTGAGTTAAAATCAGTGTGGTTGCTTGAGCAACTCGCAACTCGAAAGGCACTTACACCGTGCTTTGACATCCTCCCGCGAATCGTGTATCTTCAGGAGAAGAACCTCGGTGTTTTTCTGCTCGCTAAGATAATACCATTTGTATTTTTTCCTGAACATTGGATGCCAACTTTCGCCCACAAAACTACTGCGCACACTATCAACTGCCACCATATCAGCTGCATTGCATGTTGTGCCGTCACAAAAAGCGATTGGATAATCCTCCACGGTGAACAAGGGTCGCCAAACGCTAAAAGGTTTTAGTATCTTTTTCGTGGAATCGATCCGATCTTGGACTCACTTGATGATACGGAACCTTCGGTTTTCAAGGATAGTTTTGGCTTTCTCGTCTCCCAGATGAAATAAAGCCCTCCGGCTTGCGCTTGCTGTGCTCTGATCTTAACTCTCGTCAGAAAAGGTGATGGGCTCACTGAGTACGGAACACTTTACCAACATGAACACTCTCAGCCGGCCGAAGATATAGTAAGGGATCTGCTATGTCTACGTATGCCTCGGGATCGTACGCCGTCCTAGTATTGTCGCTCGATCGAATCTAGTGTGCCATCAGCTCTTGTTGTTAGCTAACACCCCGGGTTCCTCACCCTCCAGTCAGAAGTAATCACTTCAGTGTTGGGTCCAAAGTCTTTTTTTAATAATTTATGAATCGAAGGAATGTAGTCGCTGTCGACGCTGGACAAATCAAATGAGTCAGACTCGCCGTACGTGCGTACGGCGAATCCATGCTGGTCAAGGTCGAACAGCTGCTCATTTCCGCGGATGTCCTGAACAGACTCCACACATCCATCCTCGTTGGTGAAATTCGCGATAGGAAAGTCGTCGGGCGCTTTCGGCATCAATACGTACGGTTTCTCGAACACGAATTTTGGATCCCATTTAATGTACTTGAAGCGTGCCTTTTCTTCGGTCTCGGCCAGCCCTTTCGCAATATGAGCCATTTATATACACGAAGACGCGATTCCTTTTGCAACGCACGGAGCGCTATAGGACCTAGCTCGCGCGCGCGATGACTCATAGCGAAGGGAAAGAAAGGGGTGCAGCAAGGGGTGCAGCAATAGAACGCAGCTAGTGAACGCAGCCGTCACGTGACTCGGAAAGCTGCCAGCACGCCGCCGGAAAGCTGCCAGCAAACCGACGACAAGCTGAGTAGTCACATGACGTCGTAATTCCAACAATAAACCGATATAAAGTATATAAGTAAAAGCAATATAAGGATATAGGAAACCTTTTCTATGGATAGAATTAATTAATTACTTTAATTAAAATTATCCCTTTTAGAATAACGAAAATCTAATAATACTCCCTACGCCTTCTACTAGTAAGCTAATAGTATTTTATAGAGCGTTCTAGTACTAATAAGCTGGTAGCTTTCTTTAAGCCAGCTAAGCGCTACTTACTTACTATAAATATATACGTCTAAAGGAGCTACTCGCTTAGAATATATATAAAACGCTTAAAAGAAGCACCTCTCCAATATATATATATATAGAATATAAAGCAATAAGGGACAGATACCTCTAGAGACGTCTGAATATATAAAGACCCTATATATACCGCGACGGCAGAGACTACCCACCTAGGACTCTACCAAAATAGAGAGACTGATCACCTCTCATAAATATACTGCAGCTGTCTATAAGACAGAGGGGAATTTATAGTCAAGTCAGCTTCCAACTACGTTCGAACCTGTAAGAATGTGGCACGAGTGAAGAATTGAATGAATTGATTGAGTGTGTAGTTCAGTGTAGGAGTCTATGTGTAGCAGACATGTTTGACGCCTTTATATAGAGAGAACCCATCATGTGACATGGCCTTAGCTGCTTACAGAACCTAAAGGGGGTGTGTAAGCAGCTAAGGCCATGTCATATAATGGGTTCTCGCTATATAAGGGCGTCAAACATGTCTTCTACACATAGACTTCTACACTGAACTACACACTCAATCAATTCATTCAATTCTTCATTCTTACCACTTCCTTATAGCAACTATATATAAAAGTATAGGATTTATTACCTAAGCGTTAGTAAGATTATAGGAGTTGGTTTTCGGTGTGTTTTAGGGTGCGCAGCTTACTGGTGGATGACGTTAGGCATTTTTCTTATTAGCCAACCTAGTGATCAGTATCAACTCCTGTAAGTGCTATCTCGTCTTCGTTCTTGGTGGACACCGTAGTGTCCACGTAGACCCTGTCCTTTTTCATCTGCCTCTCTCTCTTTCCTAGTCCCTGCCCTGACATGTTCGATCGCGACCGACTCCCACTTGACGCCGAGTTGCTCTGTCTGGATCCGAATAGTCCTCGAATGGACGAGCTGATAGGGGCGAATAATCTCTTGGAAGGCAACAGGGGGCGTAGGGTAGGCAGGCAGCAACATATGATCGCGGTGCCAAGCTGCAGTTCGAGCCAGAAGACACTGTCGACGACGGCGCCTAAGAAAATTAGCTAGGTAGATGAATAATGAGGGTGGTGTGTCATACCAAGTTTGGAGGGGTTGTAAGTGAATACAATACGAAGGACGCTTGTTAGACCAACGCTAGAAGAGTCAGTGAATATAAGAGCATTTGAGGTGGATATACATACAAGCCGCCCAATAGAAAGACAATAGCGAGACCAATGCGGTCCTTCACTGGGAGCTGTATCGTCTTGATCTTTCTGATAGGCAATATCACGAGGAAAATATCAAGCACGGCATTGATGGTTTCGGTTCCGATGAACAATTCCTCGGCTAAATGATCGAAACAAACTCAGTGAATGTCCTAGGTGTGTAGTGTACAAGTTCTGGACTCACTGGTGAAAGCGCATTTGGCGCCAATAAAAGGGTTTCAAGAGCCTTTAACGGGTTTGCATCTGAACGCAGTGCCAAACCAGATAGTCAACGGCCACATGAATGAGACCACGCCATATATGATGAGTATCTTGCGGAACGCCACATAGACACCGAAAAGACGGTTATAGAGGAAGAGCACGCTAAATCGGCAGAAGGTGAGGATGATGGACATCAGGAACACGCCTGCGAAGACGAGCTTCAACGATATTTCGAGGTGCGCTGGATCCATCGTGTAAGGGTCAACATCCATGTAGTTCTTGGAGATTGCTGACTAAGTTTCAGCACGCCATTCAAATCATGCTTTTGCTCCCAGGCCAAGACCACGACTTACCCCAACACATGGTGACATTATTTATCAAGAAGGTGATACCTGCAGCTAGTGCGCACCAGTCTTCAGCTCCCAATTTGGATCGCAGTTTGGATCGCACCCAGAAACGTAGCGCGATGGATAGTTCAGCCGTTACAAGCATTGTTATGTTGGTGATGAGGAGACTCCTCTGGTTCGCCACGTAGCCCATGATGAAGGTCGGCGATTGTGGCAGAAGAGATAGTAGGGCAAGGTCCTGAGTGCGTGAGCGTCGAGAAATCTTTTAGAGGACGAGATATGCGAAGGAGTGTAAGTGTTGGCGCTTATACCACTGATTTATCTTACCAACGTGCGGGCTGGGGCCATTTCTCTGTGCAAGCCTCTAGGGTACTCACCGCTCACGGAATATAAGGCCCCCTTTGCATGGTAAGCTGCATAATAAATGAGACTGAGCGAGAGTGGCTTTGACAGACTCTCCAACGGGAGGTGATATTCATGATGCGAAGCGCACGCCACTCCCGCTGCGAGTATTGAACCATGCCGGTCCCCATTATACAAACGACCTTGAGTAGCAGGATTCGAAAATACAGGTGTGGTTACTAGCCATACCACGACACCCTCAGTTTCCTTCACATGGACAGAATTTCGGAGACCGAAAGATTACAAACAAGGGCAGACCCGAGATGTGTAAAAGGAAAGGCTAGGCTGGCGAGAGAGTCAAGGTTTAGAGAAGAAGGTTTCTCATGCTGTGGAACCTATGGAGTTCATGGCGATGCACTGGTGCATTTGTTTTGGCCCCCTTAACAGACACAAATCCTGATGGCTGACGGACATGGCCACTGTTTGGGAAGGTACACGTCCCCTGGGTGTGTGTATGCCTTACTATAGTACGAAGTATTCAGTACTACACTCTAAGGTGACAAAAGATGCAGGCTAAAATCGGTCGCCTTTCGCCACCCACGCTAAGGTGGTGCCAAAAAGACGCACGGACGGGCGAATGGCAATTCATTCTGACCTGCACCCCTTGTATTGTATCTAATCGGGCTCATGTCGTCTGTTCAATGTGCATCTAAGCCTTATCTGTTCTTACGTGTTGTGGCGCAGGGTATCTGTTTAATCTCTATTCAACTTTTACTGAAGGAAGCTAGATAACAAGCATTGAGCCATACTTACCATCTTCACAGCACTGCAATCGCACATCATTACCAACATGCAACACGAAGCTGATCTGGAGCTTGCGTCTGAAAAGACGGCCACAGCACATCTCCAGAGCACCAAAACCGCAAACCGCTCAGATAGAAACCAGCATCTTCGCTTCGCCATCGAAGGACAGCGACTATACATTCTAGTCCTGTCATTGTGCCTCTGTCTTTTTCTGTCCACTCTCGAAAGCACAGTGGTCGGGACCGCACTAGTCGCCATTACCGATGATCTCCAAGGCTTTGATATTTCCTCATGGATCGTTACCTCATACTTACTTACTTACACTGGATTCCTCACGGTCCTGGCCAAAATGAGCGATACCTTCGGCAGGCGCAACGTTATGATTCTGTGCATGATCCTTTTTATCGTCTTCTCGATCGCTTGTGGCGTCGCAAAAACGATGCTGCAGTTGATCGTCTTCCGCGCTTTCCAGGGGATCGGGGGCGGAGGAATGTACACCATGGCCTTTGTGATCCTTCCGGAGATGGTGCCGCCCTCGAAGTACGCTGCTTATTCTGGGATCATCGCAGGCGTGGCTGCCTTGTCCAGTCTGCTTGGGCCAATATTTGGAGGTGTCATTTCGAACAGCGGAACCTGGGTATGGATCTTTCTCTTCAATGCGCCTGCTGGAATTGTTGCGTTGATTCTTTTCTACTTTGCGCTTCCTGCCCACTTCCCTTACGAGCGCGACGATGCTGATGCACCCATCAACTTGCAGCTTGCGCAAAAGGTGCGGCGCATTGATTTTGTGGGATTATTCTTGATCCTCTCTAGTTCATTCCTCTTGGTTGCCGCTATCCAGGAAGGGGGGATTGCGCATCCTTGGGGCAGTGGAGTGGTGCTCAGTCTGTTAGTATTGTCTTTCCTGTCTATGGTTGGGCTTGTGGCCTGGGGAAAATATTTTGCTCGACGACTGACAATAGCACAAGAAGTGGTATTACCGTGTACCATTCTTTCCGATCACTACGCTTTGGGTCTTCTTCTGGTCTGCTTCTTCACCGGCCTAGGATTTATCACCTGCGTGATCACCTTGCCGCAACATTTCCAGGTAGTCTTCCATGACTCGCCGGCGACCGCGGGCTATCGCCTGCTTGCGATGACCCTGATCGTACCTTTTGGATCTGCTGCCGCTGGTCTTGCTCTACAAAATCTACACTCTCCGCCTTTGTACGTATTCCTCATTGGGTTTGCGTTTATCATCCTGGGAACTGGGTTGTCCACGATGACCACGCATGTTTTTGACAGGTTCCCCGCGTATCAGTATGCATTTCAGACCATTATGGGGTTTGGGTTCGGCATAAACCTTGCCGGCGCAGTGGTGGCAGCACCGCTTGCTTTTTCTCCTCAAGATCTAGGTTCGTGTCTGAGACTGCCCCTATCCGATAAGTAGCTAAATGTTTACAGCGGTGGGAATGGGCATCAGCAACCAGTTCCGAGTACTGGGTGGGAGCGTCGGAGTTGCCATCTGCGCCAATATCCTCAACAACGACCTGGCGGAAAAGCTTCGTGGCCTTCTATCCCCAGACCAGGTAAAAGCATTACTAGCATCCGCACAGACCCTGGCCTCTGTCCCGTCCGAGCTGCAGACCACAGTAAGGGAAACATTTGCGGCAAGCTTCGTTGAGCAGATGCATGCGGTTTTGGGACTGGGCTGTGCAGGGCTTCTTGCCACGTTGTTGATGGTGGAAAGACGGCCGCGGTACCAGCATTAGCTATTTCATGCGCTTCAAGTACAGAATTTTGACTTTCTTTACCATGTCCAATCTTACCTGCGTAGTGCCAGTATCAGCATTAGCGAGCTTACACCAAGAGGTCTACGCATGGTTTTGATTGGCCGGGTAATTATGAAGCGGCATCCAGCCCAATTTATTGTGTACCACCTCACTTGCTACTGCGTGCCGCCCGACAATCACGCGATCGGCAGGTCAACTGCGGTGCGTGCGCTTCACTTTACATTTGTATCCGCTCTTCTCCAACAGACGTCAAATTCTAGTACTTTTAGGCAAGATTCAGATTCGCCATGGCTTTTGGAACGAGGCTGATTGGTGATGTACCCCCAGCGAATAGACAGACGCCTATGGGCGTGCTGGCGCTAGGCTTCAGCAGGACAGGTTCGTCTCGAATTGTTCTCTCGCATTTTTCGCGTAAATCAAAGCTAATACTTGACAGGGACCATGTGTACGGTTCTCTCTCTGTCAAAGTATTCCGAACTCCTATATTAACATGACCAGCATTAAAGGTAGCCCTCGAGAGACTGGGCTACAAGGTCTACCACTGCTCAGAGTGTGCGATGAGATGGAAAGAAAACCATGTTGTCCTATTTAAGGAAGCCATGGAGGCGAAGCTGCATGGTAAAGGCAAGCTCTGGACTGGTGCAGAGCTCGACAAGGTTCTCCAAAACTATACTGTGGGTTAGACCTCTTATATGCTACCAACAATCACTGAATCCTCTCTAGGCCATTGAAGACATACCGTGCCTACATTTCGTAGATGAACTGTTAGAGCAATACCCCAGAGCAAAAGTCATTCTCACTACGCGAGATATTGACTCGTGGGAGAAGTCAGTCCAAAAGACAATCTTCACAATTGTCAATCTGCGTATAGTACACTTTATGGTCTCTATTGACCCTGTAAGGTGCATGCTTCACGCATTTAATATAGCTAACCGAGTTCTTAGGTATTTTGGCGACCGTACTACTGGCTTCTCAAAGCAACTGTAGACAAATGGACTGACGGGGATATAAAAAACTCTGCCGCTCTGCGAAAGTCGTTCACAGACCATTATGATCACGTCAGGAACAAAGTCTCCAAGGATAACCTACTCGAGTTTCACCCGCGAGAGGGCTGGGCGCCTTTGTGTGAGTTTCTGGGCCACGAGACGCCAGACAACGAACCGTTCCCAAACGTCAACGACGCGGCATCTACCGTCCGACTGCATTACTTCATCGTAGCAATACGCCTGTGGCACATGTTCGGAAAATATTTGGGAGTTGTGCTGGCGGCTGGAATTGCCTACGGGGCTTTTAGGTGGATGAAAGCTAGCTAGATATCATCGGTGGTGCCCGACCTCGATAATTGTAGAATGCTTGTCAATCTCGGTGCCTAGCAGCAAGTTCCAGCACCAAACTCCTCTTATTTCCCGAATTGATTATGTTCGATTTATTTCCTATATAGGGGAGAGCGGGGGTAGTAATGCGCAGCACCGGATATACGTACGGGATGGAGGTGGCGTAGGGCGAACATTTTGCTATATGCAGTAGTTAAGGCTTTTCTCAAACACCGCTCCAGAGCGCCAAGTTAGTCTGCAGATCTCAGTATTTCGAGGATCAGCATATGCGGGTCCTTCCCGCATCTAATCTGCGCTGCCGCCTTATCTCCCTGCTAGATGCAGGCTACCATTCTGGGCGCTGAGACATTTTTAAGTCACCCAAACTGCGAAGACCGCCGCCTTCATTATTGAGTCTTATGCGTCAAGAAAAATGCCAATTTTCGGTATCACGCTATCGCCCAATACCCGCGTAACAAATTATAATATATGGATACAGCGACTACTGTGTGCTGCGTGGCACGGGTGCACAGTTAAGCCGGCTGATCCGGGAGTCAACTCCCAGAGAGGGGCCAAAGTCTAAGCGCCACCAACCTCAGCAGTGTCACCTACGTAATAACACCAACAAAAATAGCAGGTAATTTGAATAGGGTATGAAGTGATCTGGTCTTCGGAAGGGTATCCCAAAGAGGGTATTCTTCCAGACTTACCCCTAGCGGCTGGCCTTAGTGAGCTCAACGGGGCTGACTTGCTGAGAAGGAAGGTGCCACCAGATACGCCAGTAAACGTTACAGACCAGTTGTTAACACAGTTAAGCAAACCCGAGATAATATTCCATGCGCAACGAAAACGCTCGGCGCCCTAGTGATGACCGACGTGAGACGAGCTGTGCCGCAAGGTATTTGCAGATCGAACTGGAAACTAGGTCGAGGGCTTGAGATAAGGCACCCTAGGTGAAATCATTCTTTTTCGTACTCGTGTCATCGTATGGGCGTAGCGACCAGGAATATTTCGTCGTCCCTGGTATATAGCCACAGATTGGGGACATAGACTACCATACACTCTCAAGGAAACCAGAGGCTTTCCTGATTTACAGCTTCTCAACTGATCAATACTGAGTCTTTCTCTCCATAATATGCTATAGAGGCATTAGTTCTCTTAAAACGATCAAATCACTCTACGACACATGGCTAAGTTGTTAAAGAGAAACTATAGTCCAACGCAGATGAGCACATCCGATAGCCACGCTATGCACGACAAGAAACCTGTTTATTGCCATGGAGAGTCTGTGAACCATTTTCCCGCCCCAAATATCATCAAGAATACTTCAAACTGTGAACCCGTAGCAATCATAGGTCTAGCATCAAAATTCCCTCAGAAAGCGACGGACACAGAGGCATTCTGGAATCTCCTACTCACAAAACAATCTGCTTTGTCCAAAGTGCCCGAGGAACGATATAATGCTTCGGCTTTTGTGAGTTGGTTTAAAGCGTTCCTCCCAGCACTATTCTCTACTAACAGTGCGTCGTATAGGGTGTTGCAAGTGAGGGCCATTTCATCCGTGAAGACTTGGGTGCCTTCGACGCCCCGTTTTTCAGTATATCACCGTCCGAAGCAGAGAACATGGATCCACAACAGCGGTGGCTGCTAGAAACGACTTACCAAGCCCTAGAGAACGGTAAGGACAATATATATAGATCCCTGAATATTTCGCTGATTTTTAACAGCGGGAATCACACTCGATGAAGTGAAGCAAACGCAAACTTCGGTTCATGTAGGAAACTTTACGCATGACTTTGAAAAGCTTGCCCAACTAGACGCTGAAAATGCCCCAAGACACAAGATTATCGGTTCGAGCATGTCGATTCTTGCAAATAGACTAAGCTGGTTTTATGATCTTCAGGGCCCCAGTATGGTGGTTGATACGGCTTGCTCCAGTAGCTTGGTAGCTCTACATCTCGCTTGCCAAGCGTTGCATGATGGAATCTCCAACATGGTCAGTCACCTTTCATTTGTACGAACAACGCAGTACTGATCGCCCTAGGGAATTGTGGCTGGCGTCAATCTCTTCTTCGATCCTTCTAGCACTGCTGGCCTTGGTAACATCGGCTTCCTCTCGCCTGATAACAAATGTTACAGTTTCGACCACAGGGCCAACGGTTATTCCCGAGGGGAGGGCGTTGGCGTGGTGCTGATCAAGCCTCTTTCAAAAGCTCTAAAAGATGGTAACACAATTCGGGCGATTATCAGGGCGACGGGATCGAACCAGGATGGCAAAACTCCAGGAATTACGCAACCCAGTGGAACTGCCCAGACCGAATTGATCCGCGCAACGTACCAACGTGCTGGCTTAGATGTGAGCTCTACCCGATTTTTCGAAGCACATGGTACAGGGACAGCCGTAGGTGATCCAACAGAAGCCGGAGCAATAGCAGATGCTTTCAGGGCACACGGTCGCGAACCAATCTACGTTGGCGCTGTCAAATCCAATATCGGGCACCTCGGGGGAGCGAGTGGCATCGCTAGCCTCATCAAAACTGTTCTTGTCCTCGAGCGAGGCTTGATACCTGCTAATATCTGGCTTGAGCGTGTCAACCCGACAATCAAGCCCGAAGCGTGGGGTATACGGTTTCCTACAGAAACAGTCTCCTGGCCCTCTGTAGGCTTGCGTAGGGCTTCTGTAAACTCGTTTGGATTTGGTGGTACTAACGCGCATGCCATTCTTGACGATGCAGATCATTATCTCTCTTCGAAAGGTCTATTCAACAACAATAGCAGTAGTAACAGCAAAGCTGGGACTGCATGAACGAATCTTCTTCACCATCAAGAACCCAATCGTTCTCTTAAAAACACTACGACACAGCTTGTTACCCTCAGCGCTTTCGATAAGGCTGGGATCGAGCGAATTTCTTCAACACTACTAAAGGCGCATATAAGCAGCAATAAGCTGCCACAAGGACAATACCTAGAAGATTTTGCCTATACATTGAACGAAAGGCGAACCAAACTCCCATGGCGATCGTTCGCCACACTATCCACCACCAGCTCATTATATGATGTTACTTGGTCTCCACCAGTCAGAGCGAATAATGACATCAAACTGTGTTTTGTATTTACTGGACAGGGGGCTCAATGGAAACATATGGGCCAGGAGCTTCTGCAGTTTGAGGTGTTCAGGAAATCAATCAATGATGCTGAGAATTTTTTGAAGTCTTTGGGATGCTTCTGGTCGATCACAGGTGTGTTTGCGTTCATTTCACCCTCTACATTTTCGGGCTAATAATCTCTAGAGTTATTGTTCATGGACTTTATCCCCGAAAATGGGTATGCTGATGTCAACGACGCTCGATATAGCCAACCTGTGTGCACGGTCATTCAGATTGCCTTAGTAGATCTTCTAGAATTTTGGGGCATTACGCCAGCCATTGTGGTTGGACACTCATCTGGAGAGATTGCTGTAGCTTATTGTTCAAAGTCGATCTCGAAAGAGATGGCATGGAAGATCTCATACTATCGTGGCTTGGCTGTCTCCGAAACTTTTCGCAAAGGATCTGGTAAAGCCTCAATGATGTCCGTACAGCTATCGCCTGAAAAAGTTCAGTCTTACCTGTCTCGCTGCGGCCGGAACAGCTCATCATACAATGACTTGAGCATCGCTTGCTTCAACAGTCCAAATAATGTCACAGTGTCTGGTTCTCGTGAGTACCTTCATGTCCTCGCGACATCACTAGAGAAAGACGGTATTTTGTTCCGCTTCCTCAAAGTCGATATCGGGTATCACTCATCCTACATGAGTGAAAGTGCAGAGATCTATCGACAGTATCTTCAGCTTGGGTTGACTGATCGTACATATGAAAAAGGTCCACTTTTCATCTCTACCGTCACGGAAGCACAAGTGGAACCGCATGATCTTCAGAGCGCTGGCTATTGGGTATCTAACCTGCTGAATCCGGTCAAGTTCAGCAACGTCATGCGACTAGTCCTAAACCCCAGGCGCCAGAAGTTATACAGCACCAATGAAATCGATGCGAACTACATTGTAGAATTAGGACCTCATTCTACCCTTCGATCGCCCCTCAAAGACATCTTGAATGGATTTGGCAAGGATGTACTCAAAGTCTATTCTTGCGCTTTGGTCCGCGATCAGCCTGCAATGCAAACTATCCTGAAGTGTGTCGGAGAGTTGAGTTGTACCGGATATCCAGTCAATTTAGCAACGGTGAACATGGAGTTGGGTCAGGCTCGGAAGCCTTGCATGGTGACCACCCTCCCACCATATCCATTCAACCACTCACAGTCTTACTGGCATGAAGATAGAATCTCTCAGTCTTTTAGGTCTCGCATATTTGGCCGCCATGAGCTACTAGGAACCCCTGTTCCGGATTGGAATGAAATCGAGCCACGCTGGAACAATAGATTTGTCATGAAAGACATGGACTTTCTAAGCCATCACATTGTGAGTAAAGATTTATCCTAGCTGAAAACAAACTGAAGAGCAAAAAACTTTGCTCACATAGGACAGGTGAATGGCATGAGTATTTATCCGGCAGCTGGTATGCTTGTCATGGCTATTGAAGCGTCAAGGCAGCTCGCCGATGAACAAGCGCAAGTAGCAGGATTCCGTTTCAAAGACGTGACATTTTCGAGCGCTTTACCTCTGAGTGATAGCTTAAAAGGCACCGAGACTCAGATATTCTTACGTCCTGCCCAAGAAAGCGTCGGTAACGCACTAAGAAAGTGGGACGAGTTCCGGCTCTGTGTGTGGGACAACGGTACATGGCGAGAATGTTGCCGAGGCGCCATCACCACGGAGTATGCCAGCAAAGCTTGGAAACCGTCCATCGATCATGGAAATGATGAGAACGTAGCTCCCTCCGAGCCCGAGCTAAATCGCATTCAAGGAAGATGTCAGCTGATACTCGCTAAATAAGACATCTACAATGCTTTCGAAAAGATGGGCCTCACGTACGGTCATACTTTCCAAGGCCTAGATGATGTTCGAGTGGACAACAACGGCAACGCGATTGGCAGTGTGGACATAAAGCATTGGAAAGTGGTAGATCCGCACAGCAAGTGCAAGCCGCACCTAATCCACCCAGCTGCTCTGGATGCAGTTTTGCAACTTGCCTTAACAGCTTTATCAGGCTCTCAAGGGCTAGAAAATATTCCTACTGTGGTGCCAACCTGTGTGAAAAACCTGTGGATTTCGAGCGCTCTTGGTGAAGATGACATCGACTCTGTAGTCAATGTATGGGCATCGTCACAAAAAACAGGTTTTAGAGACATCCAGACTGCGATCACTGTGACCAGCTGTCAGACAAGCCAGATTCATATGAAAATTGATGCCTCGATGATGGCCATCGACCGAGCTGTTTCGAGTATCGCGCGAACGCGAGATCCTGCACGACGATACTACAAGGTTGACTGGCAACCAGACGTGGAATTCCTGAATGATCCCACGCAACTTGACTTCACCCCTGCTCGATCGAAGGAGATTGCCACTCCCATTGCACAAGAAGCAGACATGTGTCTCAAAAAAGAATGGTTATGTCTCAGTGCCATGTCTACCGCCATTCAGGATCTACCTGAGACATACCACGCCCCCAGATCCCACCTCGGCCGTTATGTCGACTGGATGAAGCGCAAGCTGAGTGGTAGGGAGGAGAGTTTCGAAAGATACGAAATGCTCAAGAAACACCCTGAAGCAAATTCTTCCCAGTTCCAACAGTCAGTCAGGGATTTCGACGCTGAGGGGTTCATCATCACAAAAATCGCTATGAACCTTCCGAAACTGTTGAGTGGAGAAATAGATCCCCTCCAGTTCCTGTTCTCGGACGACTCTCTGCGAAAGCTCTACAATGAACACTGGGCTATTGGGCTAAAGGACCAGGTCAGATCATATGTTCGGGCGCTCGGCCACAAAAAGCCTGGTCTCAAGATCCTCGAGGTTGGCGCAGGCACGGGAGGGTTGACGGCCATCATGTTGGAAGGACTCGATGCGCACCCTGAAAACTCACATAGATCTTCGTACTTTACGGAATATGCATACACTGACATCTCTCCAAGTTTCTTCATGCAGGCCAAAGAACGCTTCGGTGAGCTTAATATAAAGTATCGGACACTCGATATTGCAGCCGATGCTGAGAGTCAGGGTTTCAAGCTAGGTGACTACGACGTTGTGGCTGCCTCAAACGTCCTTCACGCGACCGTGGACCTGGATGCGACCTTGAAGAATTGTAGGAGTCTACTTAAATCAGGCGGAAAGTTGATTCTCCACGAAAACATGAACCCTGACAGAATCACATCCGGCATGATCTTTGGACTACTTCCTGGATGGTGGCTTTCAAGCGAGCAGCATCGTCACTGGAGCCCACTGCAGTCTCGAACAAGTTGGCAAGATGCACTAGTAAGAGCAGGATTCTCTGGTGAGGAGATCTTGCTGCAGGGAAGTAATCAACAAAACTTCGAGACAACACCAGGCGCAGTGATGATATCTAGGGCTGTGTCTCCATCGAATGCTAACCTCGAGGAGCCGCCGACGCCTATAGTGATGATTATCTACGACCAGTCATCGGACGACCAGTACGCACTCTATCAAGAACTTCGACGCCAGCATACCGACTTGCGGATGAAGAGTCTTCTTTGCTGCGTTTCATCTCAGTCCCTCCATGGAAGTGACTTTTCGCACTCTACAGTGGTGATGCTACCCGCTCTTGACCGGCTCTCACTGCAAACGATGCGCAGTGATGATTTCGCTCTCCTTCAAATCATCTGCGCTCAAGCGAAACGAATGGTCTGGCTCGGCAAACACCAAGAGTCGACAGGCAACCTTGAAAGCTCCATGGCCGCTGGTATGGCCCGATCCATAGAGTCGGAAATCCTGGATTTCAACTTTATCACACTCACCGTTGAGACGCCCTCCAATGTCACTCGGATAGCAAACTATATCTGGTACATCATCGACAAAGTTCCAAGTCGGACGTCGAATCGATACGAGAACGAATATGTCGAGCGCAATGGCGTACTACACATTCCAAGAGTAGTCGAAGCAGTAGACGTGACAGACCGAGTTTTCTCCGAAGTGGAAGATAACATAAGCAATAAACAAGTCTCCTCGCGAAGATGGGACGACAATTCGCAAAAATTGATGAGACTAGGTGTTGAGTCCGTCGGCCTATTAGACACCTTGGTATACGAGGAAGTTGATCCATGGTCTACCGAACTTGCTCACGACCAAGTTGAACTCAAAGTGCTCGCTGTAGGTTTGAACTTCGTCGACGTTCTGACAGCGCTTGGTCAGGTGAGCCATGACTATATAGGTAACGAACTGGCAGGGCTGGTGACCAAGGTTCCCCACAACGGCAACGTCAATTTAAGGGTTGGGGATATCGTGATTGGCTGTCACAACGGTACCATGGTAACCAAAGTCCGTTGCAAAGCATGGCAGCTGCATCGCATACCACCTAATATGTCAGTGACGGATGCAGCCACGCTTCCACTAGTGTATTGCACAGTTTACTATGGATTGGTGACATGGGCCCGAGCTCAGCCTGGTGAATCTATACTCATCCATTCCGGTGCAGGAGGTGTAGGTCAGGCGGCGATTCAACTTTCCAAGTACCTTGGGCTTACCATATTCACCACCACATCCAGCTATGAAAAGGCGAAGTTGTTAATGGACACCTATGGCATACCGAGAAGCCACATATTTAACAGCAGAAGCCTCGACTTTGCTGATGGTGTCCGAGCACTTACGGCCGGTATTGGCGTAGACATCGTCCTCAATTCACTTTCCGGAGAGGCGTTGCGTGAGTCATTTAACCTCGTCGCACCGTTCGGCCGCTTTTTGGAGCTAGGGAAAAGGGATATCTACTCGACGGGCATTTCCGCTCTTGGAGGTCTGCCTATGCATACGTTTTCCAAGAACGTCATGTTCGCTAGCGTTAACTTGCCCTCTCTTTATCTGCTTGGAGACCGTATTAGCGGAATCCTGAGTGCAGTCGTTGAACTTGCTGCAGAAGGCAAGATCAAACCTCCATCGCCGGTACAAGTCTTTGCCGCTGGTGAAACGGAACAGGCATTTCGAACGATGCAAAGCGGCAAAATCACCGGCAAAATCGTTTTAGACTACACGAAAAACTGTGTTTTGAACGTTAAGAAAATCAAAAGAACAAGGCTCTTCGATGAAAATGCATCGTATGTGATAGCAGGAGGCCTCGGGGGAATTGCAAAAAACATCTGCAAATGGATGGTGCACAAGGGAGCGAAGAACCTCATCCTCGTCTCACGATCCAGTCCCTCCGGTGCTGAGAACGACAACTTTTTACAATATCTACAGCTTTGTGGAGCTACCGTGGTACATCATGCTTGCGACATAGCGGATTCATCTCGTGTAGCACAGGTTCTCGGCGATGTGAAGAGCACTATGCCACCTATCAAGGGATGCATTCAGTCAGCAATGGTTCTACAGGTCCGTATGATCCCCACACACCGAGAGACAAACTGACATGATGATATAGAACTCCTCGTTCAGTAAAATGACTATCGATCAATGGACCGCTGCAATCCGTCCAAAGGTAGATGGCTCATGGAACCTACACTCGTTACTACCTAAAGGCATGGACTTCTTCATTCTTCTATCCTCGCAAGCTGGCATTCTTGGTAGTCATGGTCAATCGAACTATGCCGCCGGCAACGCCTTCCAGGACGAATTGGCACAGCACCGTGTCCGCCATGGCGAGAAGGCTGTAGCCATCGACCTCGGTCCCGTATCCAACGTAGGCTACGTAGCCAATAACCAGGATGTGATGAACACGGCATTGAAACTCGGGATGGAGGAAATTACCGAGGCCGAGATACTGACCCTACTGGAACATCATTGCATTCCTGGTGCAGCACCACTGCAACCTTTGAACGCACAAATTGTCACTCCGATAATCCTACCTGCTATTTTAAAAGCAAGAGATATTGCAGAACCGGCCTGGCTATCGAAGCCCATGTTAAGGCACTTGCATCATGTTTCAGTCGAGGTTCAGCTCACAAGTGACGGCGCGAAACCAAAGCAGTCGTGGGAATTACTGTTACGCGCTGCGACTTCCTATGCAGAAGCAGAAGACATCGTACGTGAAGCAGTACGGAAACATTTGGCTGATCTTCTCGCTATTAGTATAGACGATGTCGACGTTCGTAAACCTGTGCATTCGTACGGTGTCGACTCTCTAGTCGCTGTAGAACTACAGAACTGGTTCTTGAAAAGTATTGGTGCAAAGGTATCTATACTTGAGCTACTAGGTAGCTCAACAATTATATCTCTTATACAGTATATTGTAAGAAAGAGTTGTTTTATTTTATAAAGATAATAAATCTTATTAATAGTTCTATAAGTTTTAACTATCTAACTATAAATTCTTAATAAAAATTGTAGAATTTATTAAATCTTTATATATCTATAATATTTCTTAGTATTAGCTAGTTTAATATCTATTATATCTTTTTTAATTTAATTATTATTTTTTCTAGTTTAGTTATACTAGTATAAGGTCTAGTTTTAGGTAATAGAATATACTTTATACTAGGAAGGATAGTAAAAGGATAGTAAAAGGATAGATTATAGGTAGTAATAATAAATAGTACTTGACTTCCTTTCTAAATAGGGGTATCGTAGGTTTTACGTAGTCTTGTTACGAGATATACTAGCCCTACTCAAGGCTATATATAACTATAATACTTAATCCTAGACTAGTATATAGCTATAATACCAAGTTATAACCTTAATACTAGCTCCTATCGTGATACCCATCGCGATACTCTATTATAACTAGGAATGAGGCTATATTAGATTATAATTAGCTTAGCTACTATCGCTATAAAATATAAGATAGATATTTTAAATATAGATGAATTCTAAGAGTTTATAAGAGTCTAAGCTAGATTATAGAATATATATTTATATTTAAATACCTTATCTAACTACTATTAGTATTATCTATATTTTTAATTATATTATCTATATCTCTTTATAAATACCTTAGCCTTTAGCTACTATTGGCATGGCAATAGGTGTACTAGGGTGAATCAACTATAGCTGCAATAACGTTGTATGAGTATAGAAGATTGATTCTATTGAGAGAACTATGGAGGAGTTTATATACACGAAGCCGCGTTCATATAGGCGGCGTAATGAATCATAGAGACGCCGAAGGGAGCGAAAGAATGAGGTCACGAGCTATAGTGTTGTCATCATAGGAATATGATGATCTCAACACTATAGACATGTGATGGTTTCATGTGATGGCTCCAACACGTGAGGTCACGAGATATGGTGTTGACGCTATAGGAACATGATGTTCTCAACACCATAGGAATCTGATGATGGCCATGGCGCGCGGGGGCCATGGCGTGCGGGCGCAATAAGTTATCGCGAAGAAGTGAACAAAGGATTCCAACAGCTACTAATAATATTTATAATATATATCTCTTTTATATACCTAATTCTTATATCTAGTCCTATATAAATATTATAAATTTTAACTATATTTATTTTAAAGTTTGTATAATATTATAGTAGTAAGTAGTTTTATAATTATAATCTTAGAGTTATCTAGAGATAAGTTAAGAATAAAGGCCTTTTTAAAGGTGTTGGCACGGCAATAGGTGCACGGGTTGAATCAGTCTGCAGCTGCAAAGTAGATTCGAGAGTAGAAGATTATTCTATAGAGAGAACTATGGAGGAGTTTATATACACGAGGACGCGATTCCTTGTACAGCGCATGGAGCGCTATAGGACCTAGCTCGTGCGCGCGATGACTTATAGCGAAGGGAAAGCAAGGGGTGCAGTAAGGGGTGCAGCTATAGAACGCAGCTGTCACATGACTCGGAAAGCTGCCAGCATGCTGGCGGAAAGCCGCCAGCACGCCGCCGGAAAGCTGAGCAGTTATATGACGTCAGCTATATAATTCCAACAAAAGGAAAGTTATATATATTAAAAACCTAGTAAAAGATTTTTAAAAGTTAGTTAAATAATATAATTCTAAGATATCTAAAAATATTAAACTAGTAATATAATTTTATTATATAAAAGGAGTATAAAGCTAATATAAAGAAGTTATATAAATAAAGATAGTTATAAAAAAATTAAATAAAGATAAATATATAAAAGTAAGTAAAAAAGATAAGTAAAAGGATATATTCTATAAAAAAAGCTTAAAAGAATTATATATAATAAAATTAAAACTTTTAAAGATCTAGTTCTATTTTAAAAAATAGAAAACTAAGATTTTAATTATTTTAAAAAATAGAAGTAAGAAGCTTTAATATTAAAATTTAGGTTTTTAAAAAACTAAACTATTTAATATTATAAAAAGTATATTAAAGTTAGTAGTATATACTATATATAGGTATTATAGAATAAAATTATTCTATATAATCTTAAAAATAATATAGTTTACTTATAAGCTTTAGCCTTTATATAAAAGTATATAAAGGAAATAGAGTAAAAAGATTAATTTTATAGAAAAAAAACTAAGTAAAGATTTATTTATAAAAAACTTAAACTTAAAAAGCTTTAGTTTTATATTAAATATAAAAATAAAGGTTTTAAAACTAGAAATATTACTTTTAAAGAATTAAACTTCTATAAAGTATAAAAAACTTAGAAAATATACTATATATAATAGTATATACTATACTTAGGTATAATATACCTCCTAGATAATTTAAGTAAAATCTAAGTTATTTAATAAATATACTAAAGCTATTAATTAATATATCTACTAATTTAGCTATTAGTTTAAGTATATAAATAGATATTAATTAATTGAATAAATTTATAAATAAGACTTTTATCTTAAGTACGCTAAAAAGATCTTAAAGATAGTAGTGTTTCCCCTGCTATACAATAACTCGAAGATCGTATAAAGGAAAAATCTCGAAGGTTTTAGGACAAAAGCTAGTGGGACTGGAGCCTAGAGTTACTTTGTCCCTTTTATAAGAGCTGAAAAGTCCTAACACCGTAGTTGGATTATTTACTATCTTAACCACCATTAAATAGTTTATAGCATTTAGGTGGCTCGCAGTACGTTGGCACTGCGCTGCCGCCTAGCACCATAACTATTGAACATATCCTCAACAACCATCTTAACGACCATGGCTCTACTGTGGTACTGCTAGCAGCATAACTATAGAATACGGTCTCAACACTCTATAGCAGTCTAAATAAGCCATGAAGGTGGAGGCGGTGGTGGAGAACGTAGGCTGCGGAAGTGGTCTTTTTAAAAGTTCTTGTTTGTGTAGTGTTAGATTGATTCACTCGAATGTATACTTATGCAATTAAGGTGCCTGAAGGGTTCATATGCGATCAGCAGGAAAGACTGGTGACTACGCATTACTTCCGCCCAAGGAGACAAAGATGCTGAATAAATGGCACGACGTCGTCTAAAGACGACGCGGCATAAATAGATATATATCTATACCTTTCTAGTTTAGTAACTTTTATAAATATATCTATAATATATTACTATACTTTTCCTTCTTTTATTAAATTATTTTTAAACTTTAGACGCTTTAATAGTATAAAGTTTACTAGTAATTTATATAATAGATTAAGTATTAAATTAAATATTTTTATTACTATTAGTAGGTAATAGATATATAGGTTAAATTAGTCTATAGCTATAAAGTAGGTTCGAGAATAGATAATTAATTCTATAGAGAGAACTATAAAGGAGTTTATATATATAAAGACGCGATTCCTTTTATAGTATATAGAGTACTATAGGACCTAGCTTATATACGCAATAACTTATAGTAAAGGGAAAAGGGTATAGTAAGGGGTATAGTAAAGGGTATAGCTATAGAATATAGCTATTATATAACTTGGAAAGCTACTAGAATGCTATAAGAAAGCTATTAGTAAGTAATTACGTAATATTAGTCACGTGATACTAGTTATATAATTTAGAGAGCTACTAGTAAACCAATAGTAAGCTAAGTAGTTATATAATACTAGTTATATAATTTTAATAATTACCTTTATATAAAGGTTAGTATTAATAAATTAAACTATATAACTACCTTTAATATTATATTAGAAAGAAAGATATAATTTTTCTACTATTAATATATTATATAGAAGGACCTATTATTTAATATTATAGTTATTTAAATATATATATACTTTTATATACCTAAATATTATTAATTCTTTCGAAATAAATAATATTTAATAATATTTAAAAATGTTATTACTACTAATCTTAAGAAAAATCTAGCTAAATATCTAGAGATTATTATTAAATAACTATAGTAAACCTACTAGGGATATATTTAAAACTTTAAAAATAATAAAAGAAGCCTAGTAAAATAACTAGTTTCTATATATTAAGATATATTAGTATATATATATATTCTAATTCGCCTAGTAATAATATTTAAAGGTATTATATTAGATCTATATAATACTATTAGATTATAGATATATTATAATAGTAATAACTATAGTTATTAATTTTATTAGTATAGTAATAGATATATTAGATAAATTAGTCTATAGCTATAATAACTTTATATAAAAGTAGATAATTAATTCTATAGAAAGAATTATAAAGGAGTTTATATAGAAGGAGATATAAATCTCTTTATAATATATAATATACTATAGGCCCTAGCTTATATATATAATAACTTATAGTAAAAGGAAAGAAAGAGGGGTATAGCTAAGAAATATAGTAAGTAAATATTATTATTATATAACTTAAAAAGCTATTTATATACTAGTAGAAAACTACTAGTATATTATTAGAAAGCTATTAGTAAACTAATAGTAAGCTAAGTAGTTATATAATATTAGTTATATAATTCTAATATAGACTATATTTTCTTTTTTAAAGTATTAAGGAATATAGATATTATATAACTTAGAAAGCTACTAGTATACTAGTAGAAAGCTATTAATAAACTAATAATATATTAAATAATTATATAATATTAGTTATATAATAGTATTCTTTTTTATTTACTTAATCTATCCTTATTAAGGTAGTAAATTAGTTAGGGTTATATTAGGTTTAGGTCTAATATAAGTAGACCTAACCTAAACCTAACCTCTACCTATACTAGTAATCCTTCACGTAGGTAGGGGTTAGGTTTAGGTTATCTATATATTAGGTAGGGGTTAGGTTGTATAGACCTAGGTTAACTTAGGTCTTACTAATATTACACTATATTATATATTATTACGTAATTAAAACTGTGATAAATCGCTGTAATAATTCGATATAGCTATATATATATTATATAACCTAGTATATAAGTTACGTAATCTAGTATATAATACGCAACCTAGAAAATACCCTAAACCCAATCCAACCTAACGTATAGACGACCCGAACCTAACCCCTACCTAATATATAGATAACCCTAACTATACCCCAACCTAATATATAGATGACCCCAACTATACCCTAACCTATAGCCTATATATTTCGAACCTACTAGTAGGTACTCTAAACCTATTTACTAGCCTAATCCTTATATATAAAACTTAAGGCTATTTATATTAATAAATCTTTTTAGGGTAGTATTTACTCCTAATTTTACTATTAAATTAGTAGAGTTATTATATTTATTAATTTAATAAATATCTTTAAGTTCTCCTTACTTATATATTTTTTAAAAAGTTATAATATTAATTATTAGTCTCTTCTTTTTTATAGTACCTAGTTTAATAAGATATTTATAGAAGAATTATACTTAGTTAATTACTAGTAAATAATATTTCCTTTAATATTAAATATATTATTATTATTCTTTATAATTTTATTTTCTAGTATAATAATATAGCTTATCTATAAGCTTATATTCGTAATATTAATAAATAATATATTAATAAATATAAATAGCTTTAGTTCTTCTAGGTTTAATTATATATAGTTTAAACCTTTAATAGTATTTTTTTTCTACTAGTTAATTTACTTTATTGGCATAGTAATAGGTATATAGGTTAAATCAATCTACAGCTATAAAGTAGGTTCGAGAGTAGATAATTTAATTCTATAAAAGAGAGAACTATAGAGGAGTTTATATACACGAAGGCGCGATTCTATTTATAATATATAGAGTACTATAGGACCTAGCTTGCGCGTATAAGCGCGATAGGTTATAGCGAGGAAGGGAAAAAAAGGGGGTATAGCAAGGGGCGTAGTAAGGAGCGTAGTAAGGGGTATAGTAAGGGAACGTAGCTAGTGAACGCAGCTAGTAACGCAGCCGTCACGTGACGAGTCACGTGACTTAGAGAGCTGCCAGCATACTAGTAGAAAGCCACTAGTAAGCCGCTAGAAAGCTGCTAGCAAGCCGCTAGAAAGCTATAGGCGAACCAACAGTGAGTAGTCACGTAATACTAGTTATATAACTTGGAGAGCTGCTAGTATACTAGTGGAAAGCTACTAGCAAGCTGCTAGAAAGCTGCTAGAAAGCTATAGGCGAACTAATAGTAAACAGTCACGTAATACTAGTTATATAACTTAGAGAGCTACTAGTATACTAGTAGAAAGCTACTAGTAAGCTACTAGTAAGCCGCTAGAAAGCTATAGGAAAGCTGCTAGCAAGCTAAGTAGTTATATAATATAATTCTAATATAGACTATATTTTCTTTCTTAGAGCGTTTAAGGAATATAGCTATCACGTAACTTAGAAAGCTACTAGTAAGCTACTAGAAAGCTATAGGAAAGCTGCTAGTAAGCTAAGTAGTTATATAATACTAGTTATATAATACTATTCTTCCTTATTTACTCAACCTATCCTTATACACGAAGTTCTAGATAATTCTTGTCGATAAGTCTTTTAAAGGTAGTATTAGGTCCTAATTTTATTATTAAATTAGCAGGGTTATCGCGTCTATTAATCTAGTAGATATCCTTAAGTTCTCCTTATTTATACGCTTATTAGAGAGCTATAATATCAATTATTAACCTTTTCTCTTTTATAGTACCTAGTTTAATAAGGTATTCGTATAGTAAGAACGAATCTATATATACGACGATTAGTACTCGTGGAATAGAGAGAAGTTTAATAATTATATTAATAGTTCCGCTTATTACGATAGCGATATTAACGCTATAAGCTATTATATAGATCTCTAATATTAGTACGCTTCGTATAATCCTTTTATATTTTATTAATAACTAATAGATAATATTTCCTCGAATTTTAAATATATCGCTACTCGTAGTAATCTCATTACCTAGTATAATAATATAATCTATCTACGAGCTTATATCTTTGTTATTTATAAATAATATATTAATAAATATACATAGCTTAAGTTGTTCTAGGTTTAGTTATATATAGTTTAAACCCCTAGTAGGATTTTCTTTCTACTAGTTAATTCACTTATTTAGACGAGTAATTTTTTCTTTTATTAGATCAATCGTCTATATAGCAGTTAATAGATTAAAACTCGCCTTAGGTTAATAGATAGTTGCTATATAAGCACCTTGGGCTTGCTATTAAACATATAATTTCTAATCGTGCACTAGCTCTAGCTTATTACCTTATCGCTTTTAACGTAGGTTGATTATTATACTATTAGTAGTAATAGTAACTATATAGCTATTAAATTTAATTTAACTATCTTTAGCTAGTTCTTATCTTTTTTTAGTAAGGAACCTTAGTTCTTTTACTTCCTTTATCGCAAACTTTTAATCTAATAGTATAAGAGTATCGTCTATTTATATACTAATAATACTAAAGCTAGTATTCAAGTCTTTTAAGATAAGTAGGTAAGGGTTATATATAGACGTTATTATTTAAAGCTTTTCAATATGGTGTTTAAAGTAAGTAGACTACTAATAAGCCCCTATTTCTACGATTCTATATAGGGGTTTTATAACAACTATAATAGTACTAACTAGGTAAGAATCCTTTAATTAGCTAGGTAGTTCTACGATAATTATATACTATAGCGGATTATCTAATTATATATAGGCCTAAGTGATATTATAGAGCTATAGCGTTATCCCCTTTAGGATTAAGGATAGTGCTAGGGCGATAATTAGTCGCTAGCTTACACGCTAAATAGTTGGGCTCTATATAAGAATAATCTTCTTACTATTATTATTAAACCCTTATATAACTAGTCTCGATTTTTTATATAAAGAATTAGTTGTCTTTCCTTTTACTTTATTAATAATCTATAATTTAAAGATTCTAGTCCTTCTATACTTATATAGGTTATACAATTTGAATTAGAATATATCGTATATAATTAGCGTATCTATCTCTTCCTTTATAGATTGTTTAAATAGGTTGCTAGGTATAGTTATCTTACTATCAGCTCGTAGTTCTATTACTAGGTTGATATTATTTTAGTTACGTTATATTAGGTATACGTCCTTTAGTTTATTTTTCAATCCTTTTAGACGTCTACAGCCACGACGAGGTAGCTGTTCTAATTCTAGTTCTAGGTAATAGTTATTACCTAATTTACTAATTTCCTTATTATATTCCTTAGGGGTATTAATAATAGTAGAATTATCTTAGTAGTACGGTTATATAGCAGTAATTCTGAATGTTGATTAATTGCTATTAATATTAAGTATTATAGCTATTTAGTTAGTATTCTATACTAGTAACTTATAGGGGCTAGTCTATCCCTTTCCTTCTTACTATACCTTAACGTCGCTTTAAAGTAGAAGCTCTAGTATATAAGTAACGTTAGGTCTATTATAAGTAGCTAGGGCGTTACTTATTTAATATTTAGCCTTAATTCTTTAAACTTTAGCTATTACTTTTCGAATTATAATAGCTCGAGTTACTATTAAGGGTAATAGTAGTAAGGTCTTTACTATTTAAGGGTAAGTATTAAATACTAGGAGTATAGGAATTAGTCTATTTAGGCTAGTAGTATCGTTCGTAGCCTTTATAGCCATTTAAAGAATCGATTTAAGTATTATTACTATTTATTTAATCTCTATAGTAATAACTTTATATACTCTTCGAATTACTATATAATATTATTCGACCTTTCTAATTAAGTTATAAGCCTTAATAGGAACCTCCTATATATCTATCGCTATAGAACTCGCGTTATTTATAAATTCTTAACTAGTAAAGTTTCTTCCTACGTTAGTTACGATAATATTAGGTGGTCTAATATATATATCGATCTATATAGTTTAAAGCGTATTCTATATAGTTCCTAATTATATATCTATTAGAAATCGCGCTACTTAGAACGCTATTACCTTATCGATCGCGTATAGAATAGGCTTTTAGTTAATATATATAATATCGACGATAATTCGAGAGTTAAAGTCGATATTATCCTTAATAGTAAACCTAAATCGTCTAGGTACTTTACTATAGATTTAGTACTAGTAGTAGAACCTAGTAATCTTCTTAAGTATTTCTTTATTAATATTATTATATCCAGCTCTACTTAGTACTTTATATAATCGTTCTATAGCTAGGTAGCTAAATCGTTAATATAGCTATTATAATTCCTTTTTAGTAAGGTAGTATACAGCTGTTTCCTAATTACTAAGTAGAAGCTATAGGTGCCCCTACTTTCGAATAACTAGGTAGTTATTTCCTTGGTATATAAGCGTATTATCGATATTATTGAAATAGATTCTATATTGATCTATATTAGCTAGGTAGAGTAGAAATAATATATTTATCGGTATTACTACGAACTAAATAATACTAAATAGTATCTCTACGTCGACGTTTCTAATAGACGAATACTTAGGACTATTACTAAAACGAATATAGTAATATCCTATAGTAGACTTGTTAATAATAGCTAATAGCTATATTCGCTGTAGAGCCTTAACTTATATCTATCCTACTATTGATATACTAGTAGCGCTAGTATTAGGTATAATTCCTTAGAAGATATTCTTGCTATATCGCGTATTAAAAGTAAATAAGTAGCTATCTTCCTTAGCTATCTCGTTATTATAGTAGGGGTTCTTACTAGTAATTATATAAGTTATTATAGTATTATTAAGTATTACGATAATAGCTTACCTATTAATAGTTCTATATAAAGTAGTAAGGAATTGATTATTTTACGATAGGTAGAATATATTAAGATCCTTATCCTTATCGCTATTAGTAATATCGCTAATATCGATTCCTTCGAATTCTACTAGGAACGTTTTATAGTTAGGGTCGAGGTTATAGTCCTATATATATAATTAGAATCGTTATCGTAATTACTTATATTCTTTAATTAGGTAGTATATTAACTAGCAGTTCTATTTTCTATATACGAAATATTTTCTATTTTAATATTAATTATAATTCTAATAATAGTATCCATTCTAATTCTTATAATAGTAATTATTCTAGTCCTTATAACGATAGTTATTCTAGTTTTCGTAATATTGGTTTCGATTCTAATTATAGCGTCGATCTATATAGAAAGAATTATTATCGTGATATTCTAGTTCGTGATTCTACGAAGTATACTAGTAATTATAATCGTTATTATAGTATATCTATAGTCTAATAGTACTATAGAGGTCTATAGTAATACCTTTAAATATTATTACTAGGCGAATAAGTACTTATACGCATACTAGTATACCTTAATATATAGAGACTAGTTATCCTACTAGGCTTTCTTTACTAGCTTTAAAGTTCTATATAAGCCCCTAGTAGGTTCGCTATAGTCGTTTAATAATAATCTCTAGGTATTTAGCTAGATTCTTATTAGGGTTAATAGCGATAACGTCTCTAAGCATTATTATACGCTATTTATTTAAGAAAAGCTAATAATTCTTAGGGGTATAAAAATATATATATATTTAAGTAACTATAACGTCGAATAGTAAGTCCTTCTATACGAGATACTAATAGTAGAATAATTATACCTTTCCTTTTAATATTATACTAAAGGTAGTTACGTAGTTTAATTCGTTAACGCCAGCCTTTATATAGAGGTTATAGAAGATATTAAGTTTAATATTCAATATATTATATAAATCGCTAGTAAACTTTATAATATTATTATATAGCTTTGCTAAGTTGGTAAGAGCGTAAATTCCTATATACTAAGGAACTAGTTATTCTAATAGCGCTGGTATAGGTGCTAGTAATAGTATAGGTGCTAGTAATAGTACTAGCGCTGGTATATTACTAGAACTATTTACGTTCTTTCGTTCTATTATTTACTAATATACGAAGGTTAGGTCGTTTATTATAATGGTAAGTTTAGGTTCTAGCTATAGTAGGCATTCTTATAGTATAGTTAGGTAGATAAATTATTCTATAAGTCTTTCGCGTTAATTGAATAGTATATAGATGCTACGTTTTCGAAAGAGTTCCTTTATTACCCTTTTAATTCGCTAATCAATAGTATTAAGATATCCTTTTAACTATTATATAAACTCTTCTTTATATTATTCGAGTAGAATAATATTAATTATATTAGTTTCCTTAATATATTCGATCCACTTAAGGATAGCGGTATTAAGGTATTCTATATTAATATCGTCGTCTATAAAGTTGTACGGTTAATTCGCGTACTTATTAATATAGAGGTTATTAAACCAAGAGTATATTCGAATTTCTCTATATTATAATATACTATTAGGTCGCGCGTGAGTTCTCTATAAGTAGGTTATATAGTTAATATAGATCTAGTTCTTAGGCTAGGCTAGTATTAGGGAGCTTTATAGTAGATCTCTTTTAGATTCGTTAGAAGAAGCGATATTAAGATAATAGTCTTTATTAGACGTCTCTATTCTTTATATTAACGATCGTTATCCTAGGCTAGTATTAGAGAGGATAACAAGGGTTAGCTACTTCTAATACTAGAGCTAAGTCCTAATAAACTAGGGAAACTCCTCCTATTAGATATTCCTTACTAATCTATAGCTTTTTTTTTTTTATAGTCTAGTTACTAATTAGTGTTAGTATAGTAATAGGTATATAGGTTAAATTAATCTATAG
>Ga0247757_10000270_pt1 | contig 43737 bp, 29 predicted proteins | sample UWRJL126311R4_FD_180929 | JGI IMG/M metagenome (GOLD analysis project Ga0247757, IMG submission 180929) | Plant litter microbial communities from Arlington Agricultural Research Station in Wisconsin, United States - UWRJ-L126-311R-4 | ecosystem: Environmental > Terrestrial > Plant litter >... | reverse complement strand
TAGCCTGTAAGTAAACCCGCCCCTACCTTGGTATATGCCTCGGTCAAGTCGATAGCTAACCCCGGCGCCTCTCGTCGTTATAGCCTGTAAGTAAACCCGCCCTACCTTGGCACATGCCTCGGTTAAGTCGATAGCTAACCCCAGCGCCTCTCGTCGTTATAGCTTGTAAGTAAACCCACTCCTACCTTGGTATATGCCTCGGTCAAGTCGATAGCTAACCCTGGCGCCTCTCGTCGTCATAGGGTGTAAGTAAACCCACCCCTACCTTAGTACATGCCTCGGTCAAGTCGATAGCTAACCCTAGCACCTCTTGTTATAGACTGTAAGTAAACCTATTACTTAGTACATCTCTTCTATTAAAATTATATTTAGACGCCGCTATCACGAGCGGTAGAAAGAGGGTATAAGGCTATAGTCGAGCTGCTGCTTGAGACGGGTAAGGCCGATATTAACTGGAAGGATAAGAATGGCTGGACGCCGCTCTCGTGGGCGGCGAAGGGAGGGCACGAGGCTGTAGTCAAACTGCTGCTGGATACAGATAAAGTCAAGACCGAGTCGAAAGATAATAATAATAGACGGATGCCACTATTATGGGCAGCAGCAGGAGGGCGCTAGGCGGTAGTGCAGCTACCGGCCTGCTACGATGTCTAGGATAAGGGTAACTGGACGTTGTTATCAAGGGCAGCAGCGGAAGGACACAAGGCGGTGGTTAAACAGCTACTAGACACGGACAAGGGTCGATATTAGTTCAAAGATAATGATGGACGGACACCGCTATAGTAGGCGGTAGTCAAGCTGCTACTAGATATAGGCAAGGTCGACTTAAGAGATAAGGATTGACGGACGCCGGTAAGGTACGCGACGGAGAGAGGGCGTAAGGCGGTAGTCAAGCTCCTACTAGATATAGGAAAGGACGCCGCTATGGTTGGTGGCAGAGGGAGGGCATGAGGCGGTGACCCCTTACCTTCGTCAGCCAATGAGGGACAAATTCATGGTTTGGTCATTAGCTGGCCTGATGTAAATTAAAGGCAAGCTAATTGCTTATCCTTAACTTCAAGATCTACAGTAGGCGGAGAGCGGGATAGTTAAATCAGCTGCTGTGCGCCCGTGTCTGCCCTGCAATTATTCTGGACTTGGGTCAGCTAACCGTTTTCAGTACAGAGTCTGTACCGAAAATCTAGTATACAATCACTATAACAGGTTTAGCGGTAGTATAACTAGTAATATTTACAGCCAGCGATCAAAGTGCTAAATGCTTCGAACTTGCCACCGCTAGCAGGGAGGATGGCCGACCCACTCCGGCCACACCTTTGTAGATGTTTCAAAATGTATAGATAATGGGAGGTAAAGGTATACGTGGCTGCGGCTCATGAGATCGCCACTTTCTAAAGTACATGCACCTGTCAGATTTTCGATAGTTCTGAGAGGGTAGATTTTGGTTGAATTGATTAGTTGAATGTGTTAATTGATTGTAATAATTCTGTGTAGGAGGTCCTCTTTTCCGCCTTCTATCACCCCTTTTACTAACGTCTTATATTCCTTTCCTTAGTACGCTTTCCAACGGCTCTCTGCCGGCATTCCTAGGAAAGCTGCTAGCTTTCTGGCGGCTTTCTGGCCAGCTTGCTGGCGGCTTTCTGGCAGCTTTCCGGCAGCGTTCCTAGCTAGTGAATGCCACTCGCTTTCTGCCTGCATTCCTAGGAGAACCGTCAGCGTTCCTTAGGAAAGCTGCCAGGTTGCTGCCGGCTTTCTAGCGGCTTTCCGGCTAACTCGCTGGCGGCTTTCTGGCAGCGTTTCTGGAAGTAGTACTATTCTGACAGCACCGGCTTTGCGAGAAGGTGCATGACTAGGACAAAAGCGACTAGACGATTGCTATGTAAGTACACGTGATTCCGGGTTTGAAAATGTGGCGAAGATATCGTGGCTGAAAATTAAGTGGTTTGAGGTGTGCCACTTTATCAACGGACTGCGTAGCTAACGTATTCGGACAGTAAGCTGCGCACCCCACCAGAATTCCCGCGTCTACCTCACAACCATCGCGATGCCGCCCACCCAGAATACTCAGAGGCTCCAAAAAGAAGGTAGAATTGCTCTTGCAGTTGCTACCTATCAGAGTAACTCATCGCAATCTATACGCGTGTTAGCAGCATCTATGATGTACCAGAATCGACACCGTGATCGCGTCTACGAGGTGTTCAACCAAAGCATGAGATGAGATCACCACATCGTCGACTACTACTCACTGAGGAACAGAGCCTTATTGTAAGGAAGTGGCAAGTGTGAAGAATTGAATGTATTAATTGAGTGTGTAGTTTAGTGTAGAAGTCTATGTGTAGCAGACATGTTTGACGCTCTTATATAGCGAGAACCCATCATGTGACATGGCCCTGGCTGCTTACACACCCCCTTCAGGTTTGAACGTAGTTGGAAGCTGACTTGACTATGAGTCCCCTTCTGTCTGTTATGTGTAGACAGCTGCATTGATGTAAGAGGTAATCAGTCTCTCTGTGAATTGGTGGTGCAGTGCCAGGTAGGTAGTCTCCGCCGTCGCGGTGTATGTGGGGTCCTCATATTTTCAGACATCTCTGGAGGTGTATCCCCTTGATTGCTTCATGTTCTGTGTGTAGTAGGGAGGTGCTTTTTTTTTGTGAGCTTTTTGTGAGCATATAGCTCTTTTGTGTATGCCTTGAGCGAGTAGCTCTTTTGTATGTGTTGTGAGCGAGTAGCTCTTTTGTGTGTGTGATTTGAGTGAGAAGCTCTTTTGTGTGTAGTAAGGAATTTGTGTACAGTGAGCGTGTGTATAGTGAGTGTGTAGCTCGCCAGCTCACCCAGGGAAAGCTGCCAGCTTGCCGCGGGAATTCTGCCAGCTTGCTGGCGCTGGAACGCCCTGTAGAATACTGTCGGCTTACTACTAGGAGTTGCAGGGAGTAGAGCTAGTTCTCTGTGTAGAATTCTGATAGAATTCGGCCGGTTTACCGCCGGAATGCCGCCAGAAAGCTGCCAGCTTGCCGTCGGCGTTCCTAGGGAATGCGACTAGTTCGCTGCCGGAACTCCTCTAGAATATAGCTTGTTTTCTAAGTGGAATTTTGACAGAATCTGTGATAAAATTATGATAGAATTCGGCCGGTCTGCCGCCGGTCTACTGCTAGAAGGCTGCCAGCATGCCGCCGGCTTGCCGTCGGGGTTTTGAGCTAGAATTCTATATGGGGTTCTCACTGGTTTTTTGTCGGAATTCTGGGCTAGTGTTTTGTATGGAATTCTGGTGGTTTCTGTGTAGAATTCCGTCAGAATTCTGCCGGAAAGCTGCGGGAATTCCGCCGCAATGCTGCCAGCTTGCCGCCAGCTTTCCTGAGTAGTTCGCTGTCAGCTTGCTGCTAGCGTTCCTTTAGAAGAATACAGCGAGTTTGCTATTGGAATTCCTGTAGAATACAGCGAGTTCGCCGTCGGAATTCTGTCGGTTTGCTGGCAGAATTCTGCCAGTTTGCTGCCAGAACTCCTAGTGTTCTAGTGTTCGCCTGTAGAAGAAAAAGTAGGAGGAGATTGTTGTAGATTTAGTATTTTGACCCAGTTCTCATCACGTTGTTTCGGCAGTAGCTTTGTGAGGTCGTCAGCTGGCTGACAGTTTGACGGTATGTGTGAGATGTTGACGTCCTTTGACAGTGCTGTCTGCCTCAACCAGTGATGGTGTATGTCGACATGCCTGACGCTTGTTTTGAGACGCGGAATAGTTGACGTGAGTAGTCTAATCGTCTGCTGATTGTCACAGTATAGGACTCGTTCATGTCCTGGGTCAAAGTTGATCCCTAAGAAGATTCTAGACTACTATATGAGTTCTGTACTGGCGGAGGAAGCAGCGACTAGTTCTACCTCAGTCGTCGATTTTGTGACGCATCTCTGTAATGTAGCCTTCCAGCCGATGGGGCCGCCGAATAGGTAGAAAATGTACCCCTGTGAGCTTTTTCATGTGGCCTTATCATCTGCGAAGGATGCGTCAGATGCAGCATAGAAGGGTGGCTTATTGTTCTCATATTCTTCTGCTATGTATATCACTTCTTCTAGAATCGAAGCGTTGTAGTGTAATGAGCGATCCTTTGTAGCATACAGATACTCTACTGTCTAATATGCAGCATCAAGGTGACGTTACGATAGATATGTGAGGAATTCTGCAAGTTTTGAATGTGCTTTTGCGACATCAGGTCTAGTAGCTCCAGCTACATAGCCTATAGAGCCAGTAACCTGAGCATATCTATGTTTTGTGACGTCGTTGGACTGTTGTTCTGATGGCAGTAGTTCTTCTAGTGGTAGTGGAGTAGCTGGAGCCTTTGTGAACGGTTTCGGCGATGAGAACTTCTGGTGTAGCTTCTCTATGTATGCTTCCTGTGAGATCCAGATCGCGCTATTTTCGCGATCTCTCTGAACCTGCATGCCATAGAAGGGTCTCAGGGGTCCTAGGGAACGGATTTTATAGCGTTGTAGCAACTTCCGTTCGAATTCGTTCAGTGTTTCTATGTAGGCTGGTGAGCCGATAACTACTATGTCGTCTACATAGAATAATACAATGAGTTTGTCATTCATCCATAGACAAGGAGCATCCTTGACCTCATGAAGGCCTAGCTCTGTCAGAGCTTTTGTCAATTCTTTGTACCAGAGTAGTGGCGACGTCTTGAGACTATATAGTGCGCGTCTTAGTTTCCAGAGATGTTCAGAATCAGATAATCCTTCTGGTGGGTGGCAGTATACTGGAGTAGCCAGTTGCGCGTTAGTGAACGCGTTGACGGCGTCATACTGTCTGATTTCTATGTTGAAGAAGGCTGCTATAGCCATCAGTGCTCTGAATATGCGCGTAGCTAGTGTAGTAGCGTAGGTGTCTTCTACTGTAGTCTGTAGGTCACCTCTTACATGGATTCGAGCTTTGTACTTGGCTAGGAAGCCTTGATCATCTAACTTGTATTTGAACACCTATATGAGTGGCAGTACTTCCTCCTCCTAAGGATCGAAGTCTCGCCAGGTTATCGTCTCATATGTGTTCTTTCGTTTGATTGTTGTAATATCTAGTATCATAGCCTGTAGGAATCCTTCCTTGTGAGGTGAAGGCATCCTTGCGACGTCTCTATGTAGCTTAGGTTCTGACAGAAGCTCTGAGAAATGGAATCGCGTTTTGGCAGTCAGTGAGGCTGCTAGGTACGCTAGCCAGTGAGCTCTAACGAAGTAGCTAGAGTTCTTCTTCTGCGACGACTTCCTGATTCTTGTAGAGCCTGTAGGCAGTATGTGTGACTGACGTAGGTTGCCGTCAATCAGTTCTCTGTTCTGTGCCTGGTTGACGTCTTGAGGATCTAGGTCCTCCTGGCGTCTTCGCCTTCTTGTAGGCTGAGGAGGTGTTGACGCTCGTTCTGATGTTCCTGGCTCAGAACATGTGAGTACTGGCGTCGGTAGGTGAGTGATCTCATGATTCTGATAGGTTGCTCCCTCAGATGAATGGGTTGCTCCCTCAGGAGGTGGATGGGTTGTTCCCTCAGTAGGTGGCTGAGTGAGTGGCAGAGTGATGAGTTCGTCATCGGAAGATTGATGATAGGCGATAGTTGTGAGTAAGTTGTTCTAGTTCTATTCCTTAATTAGGTATGTCTGCAACAACCAAATGAAGGCCGATCTGGCGAGCCTCAGCGACAAGCTTCATCGCCGCGATTGAGTCACCACCTAGTTGGAAGAAGCTGTCGTCCAGCCCGATGCTGTCCAGCTCAATGTTTAGTACCCGCGCCCACAGCTGCTGCAGGGTCTTCTCCTTCTCTGTTGACGGCTGCCGCTTCGGTCCTTGGTTCTGGGTCCTTGCCTCCGCCAGCTGCTGTGCCGAGAAGGAAGCGCCCATCTCGCGCAGCCGCCTCCTGTGCGTCTTGCCGGACGTAGTCATCGGAAGTTGTGCCACAACGAAGAACACCTCGGGCACCATGTAGCTGGGCAACCGTTCGGCCAGCTTCTCTTCTACTTCAGCTGAGAAGATGATTTGCACGGAGGGGCTGTCGTACTCGACCGCCTTGCTTGCAAGCATCAGTGCATCTCGCGCTTCCTTGTCCGGTTGCAAGAATGCCGCTACTATCGCCTTGTCTTGCTCTCCTGTAGGCAAGACTGCTTCAACCTGTAAGCAGCTAGGGCCATGTCACATGATGGGTTCTCGCTATATAAGAGCGTCAAACATGTCTGCTACACATAGACTCCTACACTGAACTATACACTCAATCAATTCATTCAATTCTTCACTCTTGCCACTTCCTTACACAACCGCTACCTGGGTGACAGAGGGCATGCACTCATGGATGTGATGCTCGATCTCGCTTAGCTCAACGCGCTGGCCACGCACCTTGATCCGGCCGTCTTTGCAGCCCACATAGACCAAGTTGCCGTCCGCGTCGTGGTAAGCCAGGTTGCCCGTTTTGTATAGTCTGGCTCGGCGCCCTGGAAACTGGCTATGTCCCTTCAACAGCCAGACGGGGTCGTTGATGAAAACAGCCTCAGTCTTTTCCGGCTCGTTAAGGTAACCGCGTGCGAGGATTGGCCCTTCTATTAGCAGCTCGCCGATTGAGCCTGAAGTAAACATAACATACGCGAGGCTGGTAGCCGAGGGGCTAGCGACTTTAGTAACGAACTGTTCGCCAGTTTTATTTAGGGCTTCTACGATGCGTACAAATTCCACGTTATCGAGGCCAAGCTTAGGAAGCCGAATGCTATTCCCTACTAAGATCAGCTTCGGTCCTTCGATGGACGAAAGAATTGTCTCCATTCGCACCCCTGGAATCTTAACGTCGAATGGAAAACATGCCAAGCCAGCCTTAAGAATACCTAATAAAGCTACAATTGTCTGGCAGCTACGGTCTGCAAAGACGCCAACTAATGTTTCAAAGACTAACGACTTCGCCGATAGCCAACAATCGAGCCTGTCAGATAGCGCGTTCAGCTGGGCATAGGTCATCTCTGTCAAGGAGTCCTTTACTGCAATTCTAGAGCAGTTCACAGCGGCCTGGTGGCGGAAGAGATTGGCGATGCTTGCTTCCCGTGGATATGCTGTCTTCTCTAGCTGGAGAAGACCCATTTGATCGAGTTTAGTGTAGGCTTCGTTTGTCAGTAGCGACACGGACGCAACTTTCGCCTCTGGTTCGTCAAGACACATATCGAGGATGGCCTGGAAAATGGATACCACGGAGGATATCGTTTTTGCAGTATACAGGTCTGTGGAGAATAAGAGCTCGCCTCGAAGTCCATCTTGCTCTTGAAAGAAGTGGAACTCAAGGTCAAACCGTGAGCTAACTAGACCCTCTATTGTCGTCGTTTCAACCCCTTCTAATTTAAATTGCCCAAGTTCCATTTACGAATGGACTGTAAACATAATTTGAATTATCGGGTGTCGTGACATATCTCTATCTCTTCGTAATTCTGAGACAATGTTTTCAAAAGGTACATCCTGATTAGCAAGGGAAGCGATCACTACCTCGCGGACTTGACGTAGGAGCTGTTCGAAAGATTGATCACCGTTAATGCTGATCCGAAGGCATTGTATATTGACAAAAAATCCAATCATGTCCTGCAACTCCCATCGGTCTCGATTAGCGTTTAGTGCCCCAACCGTCGCGTCATCTTGGCCAGTAAGATGATAATGGGTAGCTCTAAAGGCAGCAAGGAGGGTAGTAAAAATTGTCACCTCATGTACTTTGCAAAACTGCTTGAGCCGTTGGAACAGTGGGCCATCTATCCTCAGCCGGTGTATACCAGCCTTCTTAGACAAAGTTGCTGGGCGAGGCTTGTCACATAGGACTTCTGCTGGACGGCTTGTCTGGAGCTGTTCGATCCAATAGTTCAGCTGCTTTTTTTTATTATCAATCTGCTCCTGTTGCCTTTGCCAAAGTAAGAAGTCGCGGTATTGAATAGGCAGCGGGCGTGCGTTGACGACCGGATCCTGACCGCGAATTGCCGCAGATTAAGACCGAGCCAATTCCCGTCCCAACACTTCTATGGACCATATACTAGCCTATACGTGTCAGATTTTCGATGTTCTGAAAAGGATGATTTTAATTGAAGTAATTGATGATCCTGTTCTAGAAAAGGTCCTCTATGCGTCCTTCTTATATTCCTTTCACTCGTACGCTTTCCGCCGGCTTGCTATCAGCTTTCTGGCGCTTTCCGGCGGTGTTCCTGGAAGAGGTGCTATTCTGACAGATAGTAGTACTATTCTAATAATAGGTACTATATTATAGCCTCTATAGATTCAGTCGCGCCGCGGCCGGGACTCCGAGTAGATTTCTATAGTTATAACTGATTCTCGAGTCTTATAGACCTCTCCAATAGAAAATCTCGAAATAATAGCTATTGCGTAGAGCTCTAGAGCCTCAAGTTGTGCTGAGGTGTTTTTTCGCGAGGTGCGCATTGAAGAGCGTAGCTGTAATATAATTCTACCTGCGAATATTAAAATGCGAGGCTGCTGCTAATCTTGTTGTGTCTAATGGTGTAGGCAGTAAGTAGACCTGCGAACGTTGATATACAAGGCTGCTACTAATCTTGTTGTTTCTGGTGGCGTAGAGTGTAAGTAGGCCTGCTATCATCGATATATAAGGCCGCTGCTAATCCTGTTGTGTCTATTGGTGTAGGATGTAAGTAGACCTGGGAATATCGACATGCGAGGCTGCTGCTAATCTTTCTGTGTCTAATGGTGTAGGCAGTAAGTAGACCTGCGAACGTTAATATGCGAGGCCGCTACTAAGCTTGTTATGTGTTGTGGCGTAGATGGTAAGTAGACCTGCGAATATTAAAATGCGAGGCTGCTGCTAATCTTGTTGTGTCTGATGGTGTAGGATGTAAGTAGACCTGGGAACATCGATATGTAAGGCTCCTGCTAATACCGCTCCGTTTGGTGTTATAGGATGTAAGTAGGCCTATAAATGGCTGCCTTTGAACAAGTCCTAACGCGAACCTAGCCCAACCAATGGACCCACGGCTTCGACAACACCTTTGCTCTGGAATTCTTCAAGCACTTGCCCCCGAGAGGGCTACCGATTCGGTCTATGCCAGTCAGGTGCTGTACCCGCTGTATTTCAATCGTAGCTGCTGAGTGTAACATCAACCTTTCCGACCTCAGTACCGCTAAAATGAGTTGCCAGATCTGCGCTTTACTCCTCTGTACAGCTAAAGTACATTGCAATGATGAGGAACAAAGTGTTGAAATCGTTCGCGACAAGTCATGGTTGAGAATGGGAAGTGAGGGGCCTCGAATTCTTCGGTTGGGTACTACTCCAGGTTAGTATCTTCATACACTGTGAGGATGTCTTACTCACTGCGCATATCTACTTCAGAATATTTTGCTAGTACTGGCGAAAACCTCCAAATCAGTATCCCAGATCTATCGGAAGCTGGAAGCCCTGCATATTTTGCACTACTTCGAGCATGGCTTCGTTGGTGTGATGGGCTCCACAACTGCATGAGCCGTAGCGCCGAATCTAAAAAAGCATTGCCAAGTAGACTCCTTGACATTGGACATCCAGATCTCGAGATTCTGCGACTCTTCTGCCCTAAGAAAAAGGACGAAGTGAAGTACACCGCACTATCGCATTGCTGGGGGGAACTCACCAACAAAGACAAGCGTCAGTTCTGCACAACCGACGACAACATCGAAGAACGACGGGAGGGCTTTACCTTATCTGAGCTACCAAAGACATTTCAGGATGCAATCCAAGTAACTCGGGAGCTGGGTATCCAGTACCTTTGGATCGACTCACTTTGCATAATTCAGGGGAACCAGAAAGATTGGGAGCATGAGGCCAAACGTATGGAAAGCGTCTACGCTTCGGCCTACTGCACCATCGCTGCAACCTCGGCTGTCGATTCGAATGCGGGATTTCTTGAGCGGAATGTCAGCAACAAGTATGTCCACGTTCAAAACGACTCAGGACCGCGATTCTTTGTCTGCACCAACATTGATGATTTCGATAACGACGTGGAAAACGCTCGCCTTAACAGACGAGCCTGGGTAATGCAAGAAAGGGTCTTGTCTCGACGAACTATCCACTTCGCTACCAACCAGATGTATTTTGAATGTGGGGAAGGGGTTTACTGCGAAAACTTTACTATGCTGAAAAGGTAAGAGTTTGGCTAGACCTAACACACCAACCGCTTCCTAACCTGAGCATGTTACTCTTTAGCAATTTTCGAAAGAAGTACTTCATGCTTGATCCCCACTTCCCAGACCGGCTCGTTAAATCAGGTTACGAGCGTACTGTGGAATTCATTGAATTTCTTTCTGAACAGTACTCGAAGCGTGGCCTGACAGAGAAGACCGATAGATGTGTTGCAATATCCGGGCTAGTGAACCGTATTGCGCGCGTTAGGAGCTGTGGGCTCCGTTACGGTATCTTTCAGCCGTATCTTCACAGGAATCTCTTGTGGCAGAGATCTAGAGAGGAGAAGATGAAGCGGATTGGGTACGAAACCGAGATCGTGCCATCTTGGTCATGGATGGCATATGATGGAGGTATTGAGTTCATGGATATCCCTTTTCATGAAGTGTATTGGATGGCCAGCCTGCGATTTAATAAGATGCGTAAATACGTGTGGTTCGGTAAGAAGTTAAAGCCTGCGTTGGTCACCGACATATGCGTTTTCCAGAACTGCGACGCGGAAAAAAGAGATATAAGCTACGCTATATTAGACTCGAGCAAAGCAGAGAGAGGGTGGATTCGCTATGACGTTGGGGAAAGCGAAGGCCTTGATGTTGAACGGTGTGTTGTTGTCGGGAGGGAGGATTATGGAAACGAGCTTGAGCTGATGAAGTTCTACATATTAGTTGTCAGGCCAACCAGTGTGGACAACGAGTATACGAGAGCTGGAGTTGGGTGGATTCAGAGCGACTACGTTACAACACAGAGGTTCAACATGCGAGTCTTGTGAACGGCTTTGCGCTTAACTCCTGACGGAGTAACTAGTGGATACAAAGAGTCAATGTCAAACCTCAAGGTGCCGTCGACATGTAAACTTCATCTACCTGTGACTATTATGGGTGCTTAGTCAGTTCCAGCTTGTCTAAGCATAGTATTTGACTGTGAAGCCCATTACCAAGGCTACTGCCTAAGGTGAGTACTTTTGCCGCAGGGTTGTTAGCTTAAGCTGTGATACTGTTTTGTAATAGTCTGATCGCCTGAATAGCGACGTAGGGAGAGCTGGCGGGAAGCTGCCAGCTTTCCGGCGGCATTCCCTGGGCATTCTGGCAGCTTTCCCTGGGCATTCTGGCGGTGAGCTAGCGGCTTGCTCTGGGCGTTCCGACGGCGAACTGGAAGTATTCTCTTAGAATGCTAGTAAAGGACTGGCGGCAGGCGGGTAGCCAGAAAGCTGGCAGCTGGCAAGCCGGCGGTTTTCTAGAATATTCCTTAGGTTTTCTGGTGAAAGGCTGTCCGATGGAGGAACGGACCGAGGGATTCTCCGAGAATGTATATATATTCTGTCTTCGACCCTTAGTGGGAGGGGCATCGTTTTAGTTTCGGGGCAGCTTAGGTTTGGAATTATCCTTAGTCCTTAGTTTTTGTTTTTATCCTTAGTTATCCTGAAGAATAGAGGAAACTTCTGGTTATTGTCTATCATTTAGAACTGAAATCTACGACTACTTATCGAATACTTGTTTTCCTTCCTACCTTAGAACATCTTCCGATTGCGGGTCGCGGACACTCAACCTACGAAAACCAATTCTACCTAAGCCACCCACCCGATCAATTGTCGATACTTCTACTCTTTCTTATCCTTTTCTTATCCAACCAACTATCACCCAACAATATATAAACCTTTGTACGAAATTAAAATGGCTATAAGGACAAAGTACCTATGATTCGTCCGATCTCGGGGGGTATCCGGTTACATAGAGATGGATGTTACTATATAGAGCTTAAAGGATATAAAAGGACTCGAGAAAAGATCAGTCATATTTAACGCTACATTAATTGTAAGCAGCTGGGGCCGTGTCACATGATGGGTTCTCGCTATATAAGAGTGTCAGAATAGCATCTCTTCCAGGAACGCCGCCGGAACGCCGCCAGCAAACCGGCGGAAAGCTGCCAGAAAGCGCCAGAAAACGCCAGTCAGCTGACAGCTTTCCTAGGAACGCTAGAACACTAGTAGTGTTCTCTATTAGCACTAGCTAGAAAGCTAGTGGCGTTCACTAGGAACGCTACCGGAAAGCCGCCAGCAAACCGGCGGAAAGCTGCCAGAAAGCTGCCAGAAAGCGCCAGAAAGCGCCAGAAAGCGCCAGAAAGCGCCAGAGAGCAGATAGCTTCCCTAGGAACGCTAGAAAATAGAGAACTCGTGGCGTTCACTAGGAACGCTGCCGGAAAGCCGCCAGTAAACCGACGGAAAACCGCTAGAAAGCTGGCGGAAAGCGTACGAGTGAAAGGAATATAAGAAGGACGCATAGAGGACCTTTCTATAGGGGAAGAAATCAATTACTTCAATCAAAATGATCCTTCTCAGAACACTGAAAATCTGACAAAGAGCGTCAAACATGTCTTCTACACATAGACGTCTACATTGAACTACACACTCAGTCAATACAATCAATTCTTCACACTTGCCCCTTCCTTACAGGAGCGTATATATTCTGGCTTCGAGCTTTAGTCATAGTATCGTCCTTAGTTATCCTTAGCTATTATCTTGTGGTATAGAGGTAACTTCTGATCATTACAGGCTTGGTCAGCAAGCGGGCCGACCAAAGCTCCACACCCCCGTGATCAAACTCGGTTATCTCCCTAGCGGCCCGTCAACCAGCCCGCCCTCTTGTAGATTCGCCACTTCACAACCCTCTGGCCGGAACGGGCCGGCCGCCCTCCCTGCTGCTGGTGGCAATGCTTGGGGCTCACATGATTTATGTTACCGTATCGCCACCCATAGCCGTGCTTACACACATTTATATTTGTTCTGCCTTTACACTAACTTAGTAGCTACTTTAAAAGCAGCATCGATTCCCCAGCTCCAAACTATATATTTGCCACTTGCGTAAAGCTCTCAGCGACGAGTTACGTATCAGGATGCTGGTCGCCAATGACTTGAGCCTGCATCTGAACGCATGTTCGCAGAAGCGTCATGGCATCCTGGTTGCGGCTCTGCGATTCGAGTGTGCATGCAAGGCTACTCATGGCGGCCGGGGTAGCAGGATGTTGATCGTCAAGCACTCTCATGTTTTTATCACCTACATCCCCAAAATGTTCAGCGAAATCGAACCGGTTTTGGCTCCGGAATGTTGGTGCCAGGTTAGCCTTGCTGGTGAGTGTCGGGGTGCTCTGCTCCAAGCATCTCCTCTCTTCCTGTCAACACCCGCCGATGCAGTCTCTCAGCCTTCATGTGCAGTCCCTGACAATCTAGGGCTCGACCAAGAAGATCCAAAACCTTAAGCGTGTCCACGTCGTTGCCATCGTTGCCACGCTGGCTTTCATAACTCCCTATCAGCCTGCGGATCACATCCTCTGCAGCTTTGTACCTTCCTTGGTCGATGAGCACGCTTCCCAGCTCGTAAAGCATGCCCAATCTTTCCTTGTTACTGCCCGCGAACGACATCTCCGTTTTGAGGATTTAGTCTCACAGCTGCTCCTCCTCATCTTGCCTGTATCGCGCCCGTGCATCGACATGCATCTGGCTTTCGAACATGCTCGGACCGGCATTAGAGCCAGTTCGGAGGTCCGCAAGAGATCGATAGGCCAGAGCTGGACTTTGCCTAGTGAAGATGCTGTCCTGAGGCCGCACGATGCTGGAGACTGATGACAAGGTAGGAGAGGGCATCTGCGGATTCTGCGCCACGAGATATGCTCCTCCAGACGACGCGACCGAACCCGCCGGCGAGTACGCAGACATTAGTGCGGGAGAGCCTCGTTCGGACACCGTATGGCATCCTACAGTAGACGGCGTAGCTTCGGTGCATTAGTAAGAAGGTCGTCTCTGTCTCATGCTTACTTACATGCTGCCGGACTAGGCACATACAGAAAACTATCCGCTACCCCGTGCCTCTTCATCCACCGCTCGATCTTCTGCAGCTCTACCTGCTGGTCTCGCACCATGGGGATAAGCTCGCGCTTGTCGGTCTCGACCAGCTTCCTCTTCTAGCGCTTTCGCACAATCGCTTTCATCTCCTGTAGCTTTACGTTCTCGTCCTCTCCCCCTACTAGCTGATACGCGTTCGGTACTAGCGCAATCTATAACCAGGCGTGCGTTAGTAGCCTCCTAAGACTTACTCTGCGTTGCACGAACGGGGGTGGCATACCCAGCTTTGAAGCCATACTCTTCCTTCATCCTCTGCCTCACCTTCGGCAACGGCAGTTTCTGTGTGGCATGCAGGTCCAGGATGCGTTTCTTGTACGGCTCACAGTCGTCGGCGCGAAGAGTTGGTGCCTTGCGCTTTCGCGGCCGAGCTGAAGGACCCATGGGCGATGTAGGTGCTGCAGAGGCAGTGGACGCAGCAAACCCAGACTCAAACGACCCGCTGCTAGCAAGCTCCGCATCGTACTGCGCATGGTGAAAGAGCCCGGTGGACAGACCGAACAGCTGCGGTACGTGGTTCTGTGTAGTTGCGAAACGTCCGCATGGAAGCTGTGCCTCCTGTGTAAAAGCAAAGGCCCCGTCAATGCCGTACGGTCCGTGTATCTGCTGGGGCAGAGGGCGGTGGTATTCAGTACGTGGGAGCCCGAGTTCGGGCAAGTGGGCTGGCGTCAGATCAGGCTGGCTGCGCGGCGGGAAGTTCATCGTCAGCGGCGCTTCGCGTACGGGTTGTCTAAAAGCATAGAAATATCCTGCAGCCGGGTGCTGCGAGATATGCGAAGTAGAAGGTGTCCGCCCAGCACAAGGCCAGAACGAGGGGGAGGGGGGCGCGTTATACTCCATGTTGCGGTCAGTAGAGGCCCTGAAGGCGTCGCGCATGGAGCATAATGCAAAGCATGAGATGCAGGAAGGCGATTGGACGAAGCCCACATCTTGCCCTGGTTGCCTTTGTTGTTTTAATCTTCTCAGGTCGTGCGGCCGTGCGCCGTTATATAAGACACCACATCGTAGGCGAAAAAGGATAAACTGGTCAACACGATGGTGATGAGTTTCAGTATGCATTACAGTTATTTGTTCGTGATTGGTGAAGTTGCAAAACGACAATGGAGAGCAAATAGTCGAGTTGTCGGCCAACCAACCAGGGTGCGCGCGTGCAGCTCGCTTGCGCGATACTGTAATATTGTACTTTTGCAAACGCGGGCGGGGCGGTGAGCACAGGCATTCGTGCATTCCAGTGGGGCTAGCGCCCGCTGACGGACATTGGGAGTTTTGAGCTGTGCCCAATCGCCTTCATCCAGAGCACGCCTAATGGTTTACGTGACTGCAACACCACAGAGCCTTACTCTGACCGCAACATGAAATATAAAGCGCCCCCTTACCCTTTCCTTACCCCAGGCAGGCACTCTTTGCTTTGTATATCTTACAACACCTGGCGACCGGCCGCTTCTGTGTTTCGTACGACTGAGGATGAACTTCCCGCTGCGTGGCCTGCCTGATCTGGCATCAGCCTATCTACCCCAGTTCGAGCCCTCATATACTGTACACCACAATGCTCTCCCGACCCAGCAACTGTACGGATTATACGGCGCCGATCAGGCCTCTGCATTTGCCCTGCAGGGACAGCTCTCCGGCGGTCAGGTTGCAACTATGCAGAACCATGCCCCGCACCCGTTCAATTTCCACACAGCGCACCCTAGCCATGCGCAGTTCGACATAGGGTTTGCTGGTAACAGCCATTCTGCGTCTACGTCTGCGCCTACAGTGCCTGCGGGGCCCCCATCGCTCATGGGTCCGCCAGCTCGGCCGCGAAAGCGCAAGGCGCCGACTCTTCGCGCCGACGACTGGGAGCCGTACAAGAAGCGCATCCTCGACTTACATATCGTGCAGAAAATGTCCTTGCCAGAAGTGAGGCAGATGATCGAGGAGGAGTATGGCTTTAAAGCTGAGTATGTCGCTCCTCTTCATGCAAGATAGAGTGAGAGTCCCCAGCGAGGTACTGACACAGATGCGTACGTAGGCTACGGCAGTATCGAACGCGCATCAGCCAGTGGGGCAAAGACAAGAACGTTAAGCCGCAGGAGATGGAGGCGATCGTGCGGAAGCGACAGAAGAGAAAGCTTATCGAGACCGACAAGCGCGAGCTCGTCTTCGAGGTGCGAAACCAGCTAGTAGAGCCGCAGAAGATTGAGCGGTGGATGAAGCGGCATGATGTAGCGGAGAGCTTTCTATATGCCCCCAGTCCAGTAGCATGTAAGTCAGCGCCAGGCCGACTCGACCTTTCTTCGCTGACGCACCGGAGCTACGCCGTCTGCTATAGGATGCCACACGATCTCCGAGCGAGGCTCACCCGCGACGGTCTCTATATACTCGCCGGCGGCTTCGGTCTTGTCGCCTAAAGGCATATATCTCGCGGCGCAGAGTCCACAGATGCCATCTCCTGCCCTCTCAGTCTCAAGTATCGTGCGTCCTCAAGCAAGCGCCTTCGCCAAGCGAAGCCCGGCCATAGCACATAGATTTCTTGTGGAATTCCAGACGGCTTTACTTACAGGCCACGAGGCGATGGTGAAGCTGCTGCTCGACAAGGGCGCCGACGTTAACGCGCAGGGTGGATTATACAGTGACGCACTTTACGAGGCTTCATCTAGAGGCCATGAGGCGATTGTAAAGCTACTGCTCGACAAGGGCGCCGACGTTAACGCGCAGGGTGGATGGTACGGTAACGCACTCTACGCAGCTTCATCTAGAGGCTACGAGGCGATTATAAAGCTGCTGCTCGACAAGGGCGCCGACGTCAACGCGCAGGGTGGATGGTACGGTAATGCACTCTACGCAGCTTCATCTAGAGGCTACGAGGCGATTATAAAGCTGCTGCTCGACAAGGGCGCCGACGTCAACGCGCAGGGTGGACACTACGGCAACGCACTCCAGGCAGCTTCATCTGAAGGCCACGAGGCGATAGTGAAGCTACTGCTCGACAAGGGCGCCGATGTTAACGCGCAGGGTAGACACTATAGTAACGCACTCTACGCGGCTTCATACGGAGGCCATGAGGCGATAGTGAAGCTACTGCTCGAGGAGGGCGCCGACGTCAACGCGCAGGGTGGAGTAGTATACGGTAACGCGCTCCACGCGGCTTCATCTGGAGGCTATGAGGTGATTATGAAGCTGCTGCTCGACAAGGGCGCCGACGTCAACGTGCAGGGTGGACACTACGGCAACGCGCTCCAGGCGGCTTCATCTAGAGGCCACGAGGCGATGGTGAAGCTGCTGCTCGACAAGGGCGCCGACGTCAACGTGCAGGGTGGACATTACGGCAACGCGCTCCAGGCGGCTTCATCTAGAGGCCACGAGGCGATTGTGAAGCTACTGCTCGATAAGGGCGCCAACGTCAACGCGCAGGGTGGATTATACGGCAACGCACTCTACGCGGCTTCATCTGGAGGCTATAATGCAATTATGGAGCTACTGCTCGACAAGGGCGCCAACGTCAACGCGTAGGGTGGAAGGTACGGCAACGCACTCTACACGGCTTCATCTAGAGGCCATGAGGCGATGGTGAGGCTGCTGCTCGAAAACGACGCCGATTTGCACCCAGCGGAACGCGTTAACTAGCTTCGTCCATCTTATTAGAAATTAGGGGGTTGGATGAAGAGGGGACGAGAGCGACGAAGAGCCGCGAAGCAAGAATACAATAAGCGCACTACTGCAAGCCCACGCATGCCAACGCATGCTAGAGCGTCCCGTCGTGTCGGGAGGTTTTTGGGATCTCGCCCTCCTACGCGGCGAAACTGGCGGCATCCATCCTTTTTGGGTCAGCGTATCCCTGAGAGCTGCCAACATAATCTTTCTTAGTAACGCTTTCTTTCTGACCCTCCGAGACCTGGAAAGGCTGTCGAGATCGCGAGTGGACCGGGGGTTATAGTGGGAAGGGCAATTGTCGATGTTGACGAAACGATCGACAGCATAACCAACACGGCGGTAGTGTTTGTCGAAGATTCAGGTGCTTGGGGAGAAAAGACGGCAGAATTCTGTTATGACGAGTATGGCTTTGTAAACCCGCAAACGAGACACCCCGAGGGTCCGGATCGTAAGTCGTCTCTGGACGGGTGCTGTCTCCCCACGAAGGCATATACGTTAGAGGATGGATACTGCTTTATATGCACGGCACCGAGCTCGTACAAATATTAAACAGGTATACAACAGTGTAAGCACGGCTATGGGTGGCGATACGGTAACATAAATAGTGTGGCCCCAAGCATTGCCACCAGCAGCAGGGAGGGCGGCCGGCCCGTTCTGGTCAGAAGGTTGTCATGGAAGATGAAGAGAGGCAAGAGAGGCAAAAAACTTTCGAATTGTTGAAGAGGAGGATATTCATCTCGGACACTCTTTTACTAAAACCGCGGGCGCTCGTTTAGCTAGTTCCCAACGTCGTGCCGGAGCCTCAGACTCCAATACGACCCGCCGACACCACTTCCTGCGCCGGTCAAACGTATCAGGAGGCGGACAGCAAAGGCACTCGAAGCCTTGGAGCAGCCCCCAGTTACGAGAGCAGCAGTGGGTCGACTTACACTAATCGAAGGCAGAACCACGGCAGTACCGCAGCCGCAGAACGATGAACCAAATGGCACGCAGCAACACCCAGGACGGTATGAATTACCGCCATTTCCTACGAGGCGCGTATCCATCTCCCCTGAAAGAGCTCCTGAGGGAGGGAGCGCTGGGATAGGCGAGCTGGCAGAGCTCATCGCGAGCTTGGAGGAGACGATAGCACAGCAGAACAAGATCATCGAGGACATCCGAAGCGACCGCGCAACGTTCTAGGCAGAGCAAAAGCATCTCAAAGATCAGATTGGAGAGCTCCAACAAACCATCAGCTCCCTTCGAGTGTGGCTTGACATCCTCTCGATTGAACCGCCGTCGACGCAGACATGGGGTGTCTGTCGCAGCGAGTGGACAACCAGCAAGATCAGGCACAACACTTTCGCGAACCACGAGCACAGGATCAGCAGACAAAGAGGACGTGAGGCAGTTAGTCATTGATGTTAGCCGGGTGAGAGACGACATAGCGGAGAAGGTAGCCACGACCGAGGCGGCTAAGCAAGCCATTTAGCAGATGGTGAATGGGGTGGAAAGACTGGCGGGAATCGCGGCTAAAGGGTTCCGTATGTAGAGAGCGGAAAGCGGTACGAACGTAATCAAGTTCGCGGTCGACAAGGACGAGGAGGCAGCGGTACGGCAGACGACAGCGGACTGGCTCGAACCATGCTTACCAGACGCAAGGCTGGTGGGACCCAAGTGGTACCCGGTAAAGGCAGACTGGATCGAGGTAGCGCTGGCAATGGATGCGGAGAGCCGCAAAGTGAGCAGGTCGGCGATGGAACGATTCGGCACGAAGAATGGGGTGGTGTGCACGATGCGATGGCTCGGACGACCGAGGCCCAGCAGACAGCACGCGTCGATGGTGATCAAGGTAGCGACAAAAGAGGAGGCAGAGAAGCTGCTCACGGACAGCGTGACGTTTGGCGGAGGCGGCATCATGGTGTCGCCGTTCGAGGAGTGTCGCACGCCGGTGACCTGCTTCAAGTGCAGACAATTCGGACACAGAGCGCGCGACTGCATGCAGCCTGAGACGTGCGACATGTGCGGGCAGGAGGGCCACCTACGACGTGAGACGGCCAACCTGCGCTGCGTCAACTGTCAAGGCCCGCATCAAGCATCGCACTGAGAGTGTCCAAAGTACAGGAAGGAGGCGACCAGGATCCGTGCACGTCAACACCATGAATAGGAAGTTCCGGATCCTCCAGGCGAACATGAGAGAACCAGGGATGCGCAGCATGCGCTCCACAACGATACGGCACTTGCCGACTTTCAATTCATTCTAGGGCAGGAACCAGGATGCTTTCTTGCAGATGGAGAAGTAGTGCTACACGGTACAAATCCAAGCTGGACGACGTACATACCGCATGGCAAGCGAGAAGGACAGTACCCAGTGCGAACATGCATCTGGGGGTCTAGAGATGTAAAAGCGGGGCAGTTGTACGTAGACTCGGCGGAAATTACGGCGGTAGTGGCACACGTAGGCGGAAGGAAGTTGATGGTGGTTTCGGTGTACATTCTGGACTTGTCATCATCAACGAGGACCAGGGAGGAGAACAAGGAGGAGCTTAGCAGCAGGCTGCGCACGATTGAGGAGCTAGTGCAACAGGAAAAGCTGCGCGATCCACAGACGAAAGTGATAATCGCTGGCGACTTCAACCGACACAACCCATTGTGGGGAGGCAGCTGCATCGACAATACAGCAAGCCAAGAAGACAGCGCACCGATCATCGACTTCATGGCAGAGCTGTCACTACGGAGCCTCCTACCAACAGGGGTGATTACGTTCGTTAGCGACGTGGGACGCTCATCGACGATCGACCTGATGCTCACAACACTGGGGCTAGCGAACCTTTCCCTCATCCTCCAAGCTCGAGACATCTCATGCCATACAACAGGTTGTAGAAAGGGACAAGGAGGCAATAGAATGGCTGGGGAATTGCGAGGCAGGGTTTCCTAATGCCGAGCGTTGATGCATTGTATTTGATACCCATACGGTACTCCATGCTTGATGGTATTTCTCTATTTCTCATCTCTTGACCTTCCTAGTCCTCAAGATATGGTAATGTATAGTAGCAAGTTGGCCAAGAACATCTTACTCTTAATGTTTACGTATGAAGTCTATCCTTCAACATGCCGAAAAAATCTTGATGTCACGCAGCAAAGGCATCGAAGTCATAAGCGCATTTAATTGTTATGCTACTGATTTGATGAGAACTCAACGATCAGTTCTTCAAATGGACTAATGTTATATTTAGCTGCACATTAATAATCATAGGTCGCATTAGCGATCTCTAGGTCCCGTTCTTAGTACCCATGGTGGATCAAACCCCGGTTCCAGTCTCGGGGGGGCTCTGAACTGGTAGCCCGGCTGGATATGTATTAGCTTCTGCCAACTCTGTAGACACTTGTAGTAGCAACCCAACGCAATTCATACCTTCATTCACCCGCCCAAAAAACTCAACGCCTCTCTCGACAACCCTCTGACAGGTGCGGCAAGGCCGTCCTCGCTGGCTGTGGCGAACTAAAGTACTCTGTGCCAAAATAATCTGTTTGAAAGTTCCAATAATTCAGTGGCAATATGCCCATTCTAGTAGTTAAGTTAACTAGTTACGCGCTAGGAGGTTACTTAAGCTGACGCGAAGAAGGCCAACCAAGCCCACAGCCTTGCGATCAAACTCACTCCCTGTCAACAAGCTCACCGCTTGTAGATTCGCCACCTAACAAGGACGTGGCCGGTGCGGGTCGGCCGTCCCCCCCGCTAGCGGCGGCGAGTTGAAGTACATTTTATACTTTGACTATCTGCTCGTAAGTGCTGCTAATTATGCTGTGGCTAAGCCCGTTCCAGTGGAAATACTTTTTACTTGGCTAAGTGTAGGCGGGGAAAATGCTCAGCTGACCAAAGTTCAGAAATAGGCAGCTGCCGATTAAACTGCCCCGCTTTCACAAACACCATCTAAGAACTATCAACGCGAGCGTAAAAGCGCAGCTGAAATTAGAGCCTATTAGTGTGGGGCACTTATGCTATCTAGTGGAATATATCGTAATCTCTATTTAGCTGTGGTTGAACATGTTCCGATGGACCAAGAAGCGTGGGAAGATAGCTTGTCTCGGGTAAGTATCACTAGTAACTAGATTTTGCTTTTGTCAGAATAGCACCTCCTCTAGGAACGCCGCCGGAAAGCCGCCGGCAAACCGGCGGAAAGCTAGCAGCTTTCTAGCAGCTTTCTTAGGAACGCTAGAACGCTAGTAGTGTTCTCTATGAGCACTAGCTAGAAAGCTAGTGGCGTTCACTAGGAAAGCTGCCGGAAAGCCGCCAGCAAACTGGCGGAAAGCTGCCAGAAAGCTGATAGCTTTCCTAGGAACGCTAGAACGCTAGTAAGTGTTCTCTATGAGCACTGGCTAGAAAGCTAGTGGCGTTCTCTAGGAACGCTGCCGGAAAGCCGCCAGCAAACCGGCGGAAAGCTGCTAGAAAGCCGCCAGAAAGCTGGCGGAAAGCGTACGAGTGAAAGGAATATAAGAAGGACGCATAGAGGACCTTTTCTAGATGGAACTCAATCAATTACTTCAATCAAAATGATCCTTCTCGGAACATCGAAAATCTGACAGCTTTAGCTAAATCACTCTATAGAGATGTCTTGCAATCCCACTTTTTTGGTCCTAGAATGGTGTACTTGCCATTCTCATTTTCGGCCACGAAATCCCTTCTTGTTTTGTATCCCCATACATTCTAATTGTTGGAACTTGGTTCATTATGCTCACTCCGCAACTATTGTTGTGTCACGAGCACCTGTGCGTCCTAACAGAACTCGATCGCCATGAACCCTAACCTAGCTTAAACGACCCCATGTACGCTGTAGAAATGGCTGTGCAATGCTGTAGTCGGGTGCAATTAATACTTGCGAGTAATTTTTATATAAAGTATATACCTCTGTAAGCGTTGGCTATAGAGATAATCGGGCGTCAAAAAAAAGTTGAGTGCCCCTTTTAACTTTCCCAAGTCAAGTTTGGCAACGCTACGGTACCGTAGTTAACGCTGAGCCCGTCACGAAGCTAATCGGACCTGTTATGTGGGATTCGCCTAGAGGTAGGTAGGTAGGTAGGCCGGTGGACCGCGAGATCCAAAGTACAGCACAGCAGTGCAGCACTATTTTTGATGGTGTTGTGTAATAGTCTATCCGCCTGACTAGTGACTTAGGGAAAGCTGGTGGAAAGCTGCCAGCGAACTGGCAGCTTTCCGGCGGCTTTCCCTGGGCGTTCTGGCGGCGAGCTGGCGCCTTGCTCTGGGCGTTCCGATGGCGAGCTGGAAGCGTTCTCTTAGAATGCTAGTGAAGGACTGGCGGCAGGCGGGTGGCCAGAAAGCTGGCGGCATTCCGGCGGTTAGCTGGCGGCTTTCTAGAGTATTCCCTAGGCTTTCTAGTGAAAGGCTGTTCGATAGAGGAACGGACCGAGGGATTCTCCGAGAGTGTATATATATTCTGGCTTCGACCCTTAGTCGAAGCATCGTTCTAGTTCATCCTTAGTCCTTAGTTTTTGTTTTCATCCTTAGTTATCCTATAGAATAGAGGAAACTTCTGATCATTTTCTATCATTTGGAATTGGAATCTACGACTACTTATCGAATACTTATTTTTCTTCCTACTTTAGAGCATCTTCCGATTGCGGGTCGCGGGCACACAACCTACGAAAACCAATCCTACCTAATCCACCCGCCCGATCAAGTGTCTGAACTTCTACTCATTCTTGTTCTTTTCTTATTTGACTAACCATCACTCAACAATGGGGCGAGCATATGCAGGATTGGCACGAGCCACATACTGGAAGCGAGTGAATCAACCGACAAAGAAGAATGTATCTCTAGGAGAAGGCGAGGAAAATAGAAAAAACGAAGCGAAATGTTGGTGGATGATAGGTTACACAACAACATGAATATTGGTGAGATTATGGGAAAGTAAAAGGTTAAGAAAAGCGACTGTCAACGAACCTGGTCCCCCGATGCTTCCGCTGAAACTTGCTGTTTCGAAGCTGTCTGTAGCGGTATTTCTTGATAAAACCCATTCTGACGCCTTAATCTATGTGAAGACTCTGGTTTCGATTGCTGAGACTTTGGTTCTGTGAGACGAACAGCAAATCTAGTAGTTCTTGGGGTTCTTTTCGAAACAGCGTTTGTCCTTCCCTCTAGTCTTATCAAGGGGGAAGCATGGTCAGCACTGCAATCTGGAAGACTACTGGCAAATGTCGCCTCATATTTCGATTGCTCTAAGAATTGTGAAGGTGATGGAGGTTGTTGGGGGACGCTTCGGATATGTCCGTAATCGCAGTCGACATACGTCGGGTGAGGTGCGCTTTGAAGATCTACGCTCTTCAGTCTTTTGTACCCAACATCCGAATGCAACTCAGTATTCTCCTCTGTCTCTTCGATATCTTTATCAGCGTCAATGATACGTATTGATGGTGATTGGAGGCGTTTTCTAGAGAAGGGTGTGAGGGGAGTAAGAGCCGTGTCTTGTGTCGAACGCGTCGTACTAGATGACATGCTACTGGGTATGGAATCCATTGTTGTATCTGAGCCGTTGTGGCCGTACACGTCGCCGTCCGGGAAGGCACTATCTTCGCAGCCTTGATGAGTAAGTATGGGAGAAAGCTGTCGATTTTCCTGGCTGTAGATGCCCGAGACCTTCGCGGCTGGTGTGCGCAGCTTTTTCAGTTTGTCGGCTATAGGAGACCCAGAATGCCCAAAGATGACTGCTCCTTGGTCAACAATATACTCGGGAGGTACTATACTTGTCACTGTAGACTTTGGGAGTATCTGCTGGAGCCGGTTGCAGTGACATCGCTCGAGCTTGGACTCTGCACAAGACTCGAAAAGTATCGAGCTGCCTTGATGCCACTGGAGTTTTGCTTTAGTTGAGGTGAGAAACTTTCGGTCTAATGGATAGCCTGCCCTCTCGTAAAGTCGTTTGAGCAAGGGAGTACTTGTTGCTAGGAAGTCTTTCCCTTTGGGTACGTATTGCCAAGATCGGCAGAGACGGTTGTTGCTTTGCTCCACAGCAGGCACGATGATATCTTCGAAGCCGTTTGCAAGAAGAATGAGTGCATCAATATCTTGCGAAAGTAAGGGCCAACCTCCGTTTGTGTCAAGAAGCTTGGTCTGCTTCTGTCGAAATGGTGAGTGCTGTTCTACGACCGCATTGAACTCGAATCCATGGAGAATGTCTCCCCACGTGCTTTTTATAGCATATCCAGACGATTTTTGTTCTCTTGCAACGTTTTCTGCAATAAGGAATTCAAAAAGTGACCAGATACTTGCTATTTCATTCTTGAACGTGTGATCTTCATCGTCTGATAGCCTAGTTGACATGTTTTTCAGGAGTACCTCTTTGGCGGATGAATGAACTGCAACATTCGTGTCGAGCGTGATGCGTTTTCCGTCGACTTCGAAAGGCTCTTTCTGATGGCGACATTGCATTATATGAAGCATGATTTCCGAAGCTGGGACAAGCCAGCCTCTTTGTTCAGCGGTGTCGTAAAGAACTACCGGGGTTTTCTCCGCCCAAGTGACAATATTACGATATGGGCCGTCCCGTTTAAAATGGCATTTGCCCTCGGTCGCACCAAACTCGAAATCCAATGCCGCCATGCCGAACTGTTGAAATCCTAGGGAGGCTTTAGCACACTTGACTGGGGATTTTGTGTCGGTGGCTGTAGAGTAGTGAATGTTTTCGTAATTTGCTAGGCCCGACCCTAAACGTGACTGCGCAACTGAGCACCAGCCAACAATGGTTTGACACGTTTTCAAGTCTTCAAGAGTCACGTCATCCAGCAAAGCTCGGGATCCACATTTTGATAAGCCTTCATGGTACGTGAGGTACGTATCTGGATTCTCGCTGGAGATGGCGTGCCACTGAATTCGATCATTGCTTTTCCAGATAGGCACAAATAAGTGGGAGAAGCCTTTCATCACCACCCCGCCCTGGAATTCGACCGCGTGTTGTACACCTGAAAGCCCCGCTAGGAGATCAATGGATATATCCAAACCTATTTCGTTTGCGCGGTCTGGAATGGGGAAACCGTACGCGATGACAGCTCCAGAGAAGAGTGGCAGCCAACATACTGTTTCCGTGGCATGTGGGAGTTCGTGTTTAAATTTGATAGTGATTTCCGCGGCATCAGATACCACAGAGAGCATAGGCTTTGCATATGCCACTTTGTCACCAAAGGGAGAAGTGCTCAGAGCTGAGCCAAGCCAAGCAAGCTGCTGCGCTATCTCGATGGCGAAATCGTTGTCATTTATTGTAACGGAGACTTTGAGCTGACCTAGACCATTTATTTCAACAACAAATCTCGAGGAGGGATCCTTATAAACTGTGACAAAGTCAGCCTGTGTACAGAGCTGCACCCCGAACGATGTACAAACCCTTGCGTACCACCCCAATTTGACTGGCATTTTCGATCTTCACCAAGGCATCTAATGCTTCTACCAGGACCATTCCTGTTTTTGACCATGTCTTTTTGACGTAGCTTTCGCACGTGGTAGCTTGTGCATAGAGTGCAGACCCGGTGAGGACTATCACTGACCCAATACGAGGAATTTTCTCACCATAACGAGAGCGCATACATTTGAGCATGTTCCAATCTACGGTGTAGCAGAAAGGACGACTATTTGGTTCCAAGCAAGATCGAATATTGTTCATGTTGCACATGTCGTCGTGGTAGAGCATCCGCCGTACGTTCAAGGCCATCCGGTCAAAAGCCTCATTAGAAACCAACAAACCTAGAGTCAATTCGATGTCTTTTTATCGTAAGCAACCAATAAATAGTGCATTAGATCATGGTACGAGGTTAATAAGCCGAAAAATCGAAAAATCTTGGCTTCTAGGACATGCCTCATAAATATGCTGGAAATCCTGCACTTACCTGCAACTAGGTTGACATCGTCAAGATCCACAGGCTCCTGCTTCGTACTCAAATCTTGCGCCGTCTTGCCAGAGCCCGGAGTTTGTGGCTCGGACTTTGCTAATAGATTGAATCGCTCAGAAAGCGAGAGCTGTTGGCCTAGGGTTTTCAAACGCTCCGCAAGCGGAAGTGAATTAGTCGATAATGGTACTAGATTCTTATAAAAGTTTTGCGTAATCTCTGATCGATAGTCCCGAATCAAATTTGCTGCTACAAGTAAGCGACTTTTGAGCGAGATACGGGATAGCGTCGTGCTATGTGAATTTCGAGAGATCCAGGAGGCGATAGATTGCGAAACTAACTCATACGTATAGCTTCCTAAGAGATGATTTAGCCTCGCGACAATCAACTCTTGCGGTTGAGTCGCCAGAGCGTAGCCAGCCCGCTGTCGAGCACCAGATTGTTCAATCAGCGCGTCCACAAAAAATGCTATGACCACGCGTTGGTGATTTTGTGGTAAGTGGAAAGACGGTTCAGAAGATTTTGTAGAGTACACCGACTCTGGCTTTGGACTAATGCTACTGCGAGCTGCACGTCCACCCGTAGCCCCCTCGACTCCTGGGTAGGTAATGCTGAACCTGGCGAGATGTCTACGTTGGTATGCCTCTCTCGATTTCTTCCGATTTTGTTTCGTTTCCTCTTCTTTTTCAATGGAGCCATCACTTGTACTCTCAAGTTGTACGTCGTCAAGCTTGCAATTATTTAGGGTACTCAACGTTTCGCTTTTGCTTCGTTCTTGGCTATGCGCTGCAACTAGAGCAGGTGCATACCACCCGGGAAGCTTTTCGAGTTTGTGCTCTTCAATAGTGTGTTCCGCCATGGGGTTATATAAGGGCATGGGATATTCGGTGTACGCGAGGTTAGAGCATGAGTACGCCATTGTTGAGCTAGCCGAGGTAGGCGAACAAGGTAAGGTCCATACTTGCTCCATATCGGTGCTTTTGGGGTTGTGGATGCGGGTGGCCTGCGCAAAAGGGCCCCAGTGTTCCATGAGAGATGGTGAGGTGTAATCTGAGTTAGAGGAATTGCTCGGCGAGGGGTCAAAAGGATCGTTCCATGTGAGACCAGGTAAGTTGTCTACTGGTACCGGTATGATACCTTTGCGCAACTCTTCAGAAACGGGTATCGCTTGTTGTGGTTTCGCGCCATTAGAATCAAGTCCTGGCCACTCAGCGTGGTCGAGTTCATTGCTGTAGTTCTTTACCAAGTGACATATGGGTAATGAGGGTGGGGCTTACTGCCGTTCTTGATGTCTTTGCAAGAGGTCTAGCCTGTAGAATGATTTGCCGCAGTCAGGCCAGTCACACCGCAGTACTTCCTGCGGATGCTTCATCTGATGCCGTCTGCATATCTTTTTAGCTCTACGGTACCTGTCAAAGCATGCTGGTTGCTTGTACGCACCTCAGATGCGCGGCTCGAGTATAGGACTAGCGCAAGTCAGTAAGTTTTGATTAAACAAAGGCATTCCTGACTACAAGCTCTGTAGAAAGAACTTCATATGAGACAAAGTATTGTTTTCATTGAACCAGCATTGAGACCAAGTAACGGTAAAAAGACTCACTCGTCCGCAGTCGCAGTGATGGATTTTCAGCCCTTTCTTGCCCTTGCTGATCCTACCTGTCCGGGTGTAATGGATTGAACTATCAGGAGACACGTGTGAGGAGCTGCAAGGCAATGAGTCGTTTGCAGAGGATGGCTCTGCAGGAGCAAAATCATCTTCGCGAGTCTGTACGCGACCTGGTAAAGAGGCAGACATTGTGAATACTGTGTGAATTCAGGATCCAGGCTGCTTGAGGAGTTTGTATTGTTGATGCGAGGTTCAGCCTTGCACTGCCACTATGCAGGGGACGTGGCGCAGCGCGTCTTCTAGACTAGGCTGACGAGTTCTTGCGGATGAATGCGCAGCGGCCGCAAGTGATGTCACGAGAATGACCCAAAGCATTTATATTAGGCCACGGATACCAAGTACAACCTCTCTGTCGTGATAGCTGCGACGTGTTCGCCGAAGATTCAGTAGAAGAAGTCCACAATCGGTCTAAGCCCCGCGCACGTGTGTCCTTTGCCAACAGGGGTTTCCGCATATATATTTTCGTTATTTATATTTTCATTATTTTTGTTATAAGTACTTTAGCTATACTGTTCTTTTACTACGTCTAGCGTGCTGCTTTAGAGGCTATTCAGTTGCCACACCTATGTCTTACCACATTTAGTTCTACCCGCTAAGTTCCAGAGCCTCTAAATGCTATGTTGCAAGAGCTTCGTAAGACAATATAGTAGAGGGATGTCGAGGATCTAAGACTATTGTCTGCATCCCGCAGCAGTCTTTCATCAGTAAGATCGCTTTATTTATAAGCCCCTGATCCTTTAACATAAATGCAAAATTTTTCATGTTGGTCAGTGTCTGAATCCTCCCTAAGCACCTTCGAGCTCGTCTCTATCGCTTGCATGTTTAGTTCTTTAGCTTCCTTCCACTGGCCTTGTTCCTGTACGTCGACGCCAGATTACCCTTATTGGTCAGCGTGTCGGGATGTTCGTCTCCAAGCACCCTCTTGCGCGCGTGCCCTGGTTGGCTGGCCGGCAGCTCTGCCATTGCTCTCAAGCACTCCTGTATATCATTTGTCCGACTTAGTAACGTGCTTTACAACGAACCGCCTGTGTGTGCTCCTATGTCCGACTGCATTATTCCGTTCATGAATCACAACTTCTAAGTTTACGGCTGATGTTGTCAGCTATCTAACGTGACGAATTTTAAGCCATTACTCTCATATAAACAACCACGTTCTGGAGCGCCTATGGACTAGACAGTACATTGGACAAGTAGATTCATAACACAAGTTTTCGCTAGCTACTCCTGTGATCAAAGAAAAGAACCTGCCAAGGGTACCTTTATTGCATATCAGGGTGTATGGTCCGGATGTGCGCCATCAACTTATCCTTCCGGTTAAAAGCTTCACCCCCTTGGTTTATACTGCGTGGACAAGTCGAAACGCGACACCAGAAGTTCGGTTTGTTGACGGCATGAATAGTTTCGTAATGGCGTTGTAATTCAGCCCGACGACCGAAGGTACGGCCTGTGCATTTCTTGTCTTCACACATAAACTTGCCATTGCTGAGCACAGAGCCAATCCTCGCGATAGCGTCTTCCACGTCGATTGTATCGACTCGAGTGCAAGAAGCTTGACCTGGTGCTTGTTCCGAGTGCAATAGATCTGGGAAGCGATATCCCAAGGGGTGCGAAGCCAAGGGAGGCATATTGGGATTAGAAAGCGAAACGTCCTGGTTCATGTTTGGATTGCTCTGATGGAGTTCTGGAGTCGACTGTATTGAAGAGGACGGGCTGTATAATATGTAAGCTGGGAGACACTGTTATGACTGTCAGGAGCACTTACCAAGATGTATACTTATTCGGCATCCAGCGGGACAGACTCACAGATTCGCTTATCTCAGGTGCATTGTATGACCATGCAAACTGATGGGGAACATGTGAATTCATGTCGCAACTGTTGGTTACCGGCCATGATCCGTCCTCGAGATCCATTCCAGTCCAAATCTCTTGATTATGCTCTGAAAAGGCGTTCTGCTTTCCCGTGGCGTCGAAAACTGTATGCGCCAGTGCGTTGTTGAAGCTGTCCTGTTGGTATGCTGTACATTTGTTAGTTAGGCAGCAGCGGCATCCCACCAATTGCAGACGGGCATCTTCCAATACCTTCGTCAACTCGCTCAGGGAGCCTGTCTAGTAGACCGAAGGGGTTCCTCTCATTGGAGGAATATTCGTCACTATTCCGCGGCGAGACATCAGTGAAGGCCACTAAAATGAATTCCCGGATTGTTGCTCACCTGTAGTCTTCGTTATTCCAATCCAGTAAAGTAATAGAGGTATCGCCATGATAGGGTGAAGGGGAATGATCCATGTTTCGTCACGTGGAAGAGGTCTACCAAGGAATCAGAAGAAAGATGAACAAGTATTACGTTCGCGCCCACGACTTGGTCTTCGAGTCTTCCTAAGCTGGCGGACATTCAAACAGAATACCGAACAAGGGAACATAGATACTTATATGCAGTCGAACAAATTGTTGTGGTTCCGAAAACAGCGAAGCATCTTGCCCTGGCTGCCTTCGGTGTTTCAATCTTCTCAGGCTGCGCGGCCATGCGCCGTCACACAAGACATCACATCGTGGGCGAAAAAGAGTAAAATGGTTAATACGATAATGATGCGGTTGGTGATGGAGTGCAGGTGTTTGTTCGTGATTGGTGATATTGCAAAAGATCTATGGGGCGCAAATGGTAGAGCAGCCGGCTAGCCACGGCCGCGCAGCTTACCCCTGCGATATTGTACTTTTGCTAACGCGAGCGAGGCGAACAGTCTCCCGGCGGGACGCTTGGGCGGTGTGAGCGCAGGGATTCCCGGAGCATCCCAGCAGAGCTAGCGCGCTCTGCGGACTTTTGGGCTGCGTCCAATCGCCTTCCTCTAGCCCATGCTGTGCAGATTGCTTGATGCGAGACGTCTTCGGAGCCTCTGTTGGCCGCAACATGGAGTATAAAACGCCCTCCCGTTCTATCTCTGTGCTGGGCAGACGCTTTCTGCTTCGCACGTCTTGCAGTATCTGACTACAAAATATCCCCGCATTTTCAGACTACTCGTACGCGAAGCGCCGCTGGCAATGGACTTCCCGCCGCACACCCAGCCTGATCTGGCGCCAGCCGACATGCCCCAACTTGGATTCCCACGTACTGAATACCACCATCCTCTAACCCAGCGAGCACACGGACTGTACGGCAGCGACGGGATCTTTACCATTACCCAACAGGCCCATCTTCCAGACGAACGTTTCGCAACTGCACAGAATCACACCCCACATCAAGTTAGTCTGTCTACAGGACTCCCTCGCCATGTACAGTACGATGCGGAGCTTGCTCGCATCTGGCCGTCTGAGCCTGGGTCTGTTAAGTCTGCTGCATCTGCAGCGCCTGTAGTGCCTGCAGTGCCTAAAGCACCCATGGCCCCTCTAGCTCAGCCGCGAAAGCGCAAGGCGCCAATTCTTCGCGCGGACGACTGGGAGCCATACAAAGCTCGAATCATCGAGCTCCATATTACGCAAAATCATCCGCTAGGGAAGGTTAAGGAGATAGTTAAGGAAGAGTTTGGTTTTATTGCTGAGTGAGTCTCTCAAGTAATGCAGGGCGTGTCTCCAGCGTGCTTACACGAACATGCACATAGGCTCCGGCAATACCGTACACGCATCACACAATGGAAGAAGGACAAAAATATTAAGACGGAAGAAATGAAAGCAATTGTTAGAAAACAGCAACAAAGGAAACTTATTGAGGTTGATAAGCGTGAGCTGGAGTTCAAGATCAGAGACCATCCAGTAGAACAGCAGAAGATTGACCGGTGGAAGAAACGCAACAACGTGGTTGACAGTCTATTGTATGTCCCTAGCCCAGCGGCATGTAAGTTAGAATTAAGATTATGATTGTTTGTTTTCCAACACTTACGTGTCGCAGCTACACCCTCTGCCGTAGAATGTCGAACCATCTCCGGACGTGGTTCCCCGGTCCCAAGTCTCGCATATTCCCCAGCCGCTCCGGCCATGTCACCAGGAGGCAGTACGTTAGTGACCTGGAGCTCGCAGATGCCGTCACCTGCCCTTTCAGTAGCAAGCATCGTTCGGCCTCAAAATAGCGCTTTTGCTGGTCAAAGTCCGGCTCCCGCCTATCAATCCTTTCCTGTTCAAGGAGCTCTTGAAAGTGCATCGAGCCTTCGAGCAGCTTCTCTGCAATATCGGTACAGACAAACTGACGAAGAGCGTCTGCGAGAAGAGTTATCGAGGGCAGAGACTTTATCTGGGATCGATTGCTCTAAGACCTTTGACATACTCTATAAGTTAGGAGGTGTGCTTATGGCCCAAGGGAGATACAAGTCTGCAGAGGAAGTGATCCGCAGGCTGGTGGAAGGTCTCCAGGCTGTCCATGGCAATGACTGCATAGAAACGCTTGATGCCTTTGAACTTCTTGGAGAGGTTTTAATATGTCAAGGGCTGTACCATAGGGCCGAGAAACTGCACCGGAGAATATTTAACGCCAGAAAGGGCATGCTTGGGGACGAGCATCTCTCCACGCTGAGGAGCAAGGCTAGTCTGGCGTTAACGTACAGGAATCAAGGCCGATGGAAGGAGGCCGAAGAGCTGTTTATAAAAGTGATAGAGATAGAAAAGAGGGTGTTTGGGGAGGAGCATCCCAACACGTTGACCAGAACAGGCAACCTCGCGTTAACGTACTGGGACCAAGGCCGATGGAAGGAGGCTGAAGAGCTGTTTATTCAATTGGTGGATACGGAAAAGAGGGTGCTTGGGGACGAGCATCCCTCCACGCTGAGGAGCAAGGCTAATATGGCGTTAACGTACAAGAGTCAAGGCCGATGGAAGGAGGCCGAAGAGCTGTCTATACAAGTGGTGGAGACGGAAAAGAGGGTACTTGGGGATGAGCATCCCAATACGCTGAGCAGCAAGGCTAATCTGGCATTAACGTACAAGAATCAAGGCCGATGGAAGGAGGCCGAAGAGCTGTTTATGCAAGTGGTGGAGACGAGAAAGAGGGTGCTTGGGGACGAGCATCACGGCACGCTGACCAGCAAGGCTAATTTAGCGTCGACGTACTGGGATCAAAGGCGATGGAAGGAGGCCGAAGAGCTATTTGTACAAGTAGTAGAGGCGTTTGAGAGGGTGCTTGGAGACGAGCATCTCTCCACGCTGAGCAGCAAGGCTAATCTAGCATTGACGTACAGGAACCAAGGCCGATGGAAGGAGGCCGAAGAGCTATTTGTACAAGTAGTAGAGGCGTTTGAGAGGGTGCTTGGGGAGGAGCATCCCAACACGCTAGCCAGCAAGGCCAATCTGGCGTTTATATTTAAACACCAGGGCAAGATCAACAAAGCAATTTCCTTAATGCAGGACTGCTATACACTACGAGCAAAAGTTCTAGGTCCTCAACATCCCTATACCATATCATCTCACGAAAACCTTACGGCATGGAAGCTAGAGGATACAAAGCTTAGCGAGTAGATCAATATATAGTGCGGATGAGGTGCAAGTGTAGATGGCTTTAAAGCAGCGTTCCAGATATACTAAACTGCCTCTGCGCTACTTCTGGCCTGCAGCTTTAGGGTAATCCGACTTACCCCCAACGTCCGAAAGAAACAAGTACTTCGACTACACACTGGCCATACAATGTTAACCTAGGCTACCTACGATTATATTGGTCACCGCTGACTGGCCAGTTCTTTCCCGCATGTATATTCATCTCAATTTGCTAAAGGCAAAACACAACTAGAATTATACTGCTTACATATAATGTAGTTCTTTATAGGAACCGAGAGCGCGGTTTTCTGTCTATATTTTAGCTATCTAATATGGCCCACCAGAAAATGTATACAATTTATTGTTCTTTTGCCTTATTCAAGGTCAGTATGCTTTTATATTGCAACCATTTCCCATCTATAACGTCAAACTGCCATATTGCTGCTGGAAACTTATGAGGGGTAGTATAAATGGATACTCAATACGTTGGAATTTACCCTACAGGCTGCCACATTATGTATTATACAAGGTACGTCTCCGCTATTGAGACGGGTGTATATAACACGCCAAAGCTATAGAAGCCGCATTATAGTATATCTAGGCAACTTCCGCTAGCCCAGCGGTCACTAGTGCGTTTCTACCGAATCGATTAGCTTCTTGCATGCACTAGCCTAGCGTCTCCTTAGGGTAGTAATGATGGCCTTGTCTACAGGTAATGCAGGTAGTGTAGGCAAAGATGTAGATATATACCTTACGTTCTAAGCAAGCATAATTTCACACAGACATAAAAAGATTAAGTCTGTAGATTATAAGACAGCGAACTGTACCTTCAGTAAGAATAATTAGCCTATTATATAAGTAAAAAAAGCCAACCGCTATTATAGTCAGTATCTAAACCCAAGGTGACTAAATGAAAATAGAGAAATGAATTCCTACACCCAATCAAATCATCTGGTCTATATGTTTTCTTAAGTGACATTCCCTGCCTATTCTCTAAGAGTAGCTTGCAATCATCACCATGACATCCCCATGATCCTTTTCCCCACCTAGGCATTCCCACGCTTGACGAGTTCTCATTATATAGCCCAATTCCAATCAAGTTATTTAGATCATAGAGATTAGCAAATTGATCATAAGCGAGTCTATAAAAGATAAAAATACTTGGTGACTGCCTCCTTGTGGGCAGTGATATCAAACTACGCTATTTATTCGTTAGACTGAAAAGAATGGTCTCTTCAAATACATAAACATCAGTTAAACTCGTTTAAGTCGAGTCCATCTAGAGTAAGAATCAGAGATATGAGTTAGAGGGGAGTTATACAGACCGGAACTAACGCTTCTCCCATCCATGGAAATGTTGATGGTAGTCTGCTTTGTAGTGTGGATCAGCTTCATGGGTGATAAAAACTAATCACCACTTGGTTCTGGCTATATAGACTGGTTCTAAATTGGTTATATTATTCCGGATAGCCGTTCTCGGAAGCAAGCATTGTAGTAGCCCATCCACGCCTACCAGTAATTGTCGCATTAGCACTACTATCAAGAAGTACTTGTATGATAGATATAAAGTACATAATTAAAGCCACGTGGGGTTGGTGCCGTACCATCCACCCTGCGCCTTAGGATTGCCGCCATTCTCGAGCAACAGCTTTATAATCGCTTCGTGGCCTCCTTCTGAAACCGCATAGAGTGCGTTGCCATAGCGTCCACCCTGTGCGTTGGCGTTGGCATCGACGCCATTCTCGAGCAACAGCTTTACAATCGCTTCGTGGCCTCCTTCTGAAGCCGTGTAGAGTGCGTTGCCATAGCGTCCACCCTGCGCGTTGATGTCGGCGCCATGCTCAAGCAACAGCTTTACAATCGCTTCGTAGCCTTTATATGAAGCCGCCTGGAGTGCGGTATCATGGCATCCACCCCGCGCGTTGGCGTTGGCGCCATTCTCGAGTAGTAGCTTTACAATCGCTTCGTAGCCTTTGTATGAAGCCGTGTAGAGTACGTTACTTCCACTAGGCATGCTGGCATCGGCGCCATTCTCGAGCAGTAGCTTCACAATCGCTTCTTGGCCTTTTTCTAAAGCCACCCGAAGTGTGTTACCGTAGTATCCACCCTGCGCGTTAGCATCAGCGCCATTCTCGAGTAGTAGCTTTACAATCGCTTCGTGGCCTTTATATGAAGCCGCCTGGAGTGCAGTATCATGGCACCGACCCCGCGCGTTGGCGTCGGCGCCATTCTCGAGTAACAGCTTTGCAATCGCTTCGTGGCCTCTATCTATAGCCATACAGAGTGCGTTGCTTCCACTAGGCGTGCTGGCATCAGCGCCATTCTCGAGCAATAGCTTCACAATCGCTTCTTGGCCTTTTTCTGAAGCCACCTGAAGCGCGTTACCGTAGTATCCACCCTGCGCGTTGGCGTTGGCATCGACGCCATTCTCGAGCAACAGCTTTGCAATCGCTTCGTTGCCTTTATATGAAGCTGCCCAGAGTGCGTCAGCGTTGGCATCGGCGCCATTCTCGAGCAGCAGCTTTATAATCGCTTCGTTGCCTTTATATGAAGCTGTCCGGAGTGCGTCAGCGTTAGCATCGGCGCCATTCTCGAGCAGCAGCTTTACAATCGCTTCGTGGCCTCCTTGTAAAGCCGCCTGGAGTGCATTGCCATAGCGTCCACCCTGCGTGTTGATGTCGACGCCATTCTTGAGTAGCAGCTTCACAATTACTTCGTTACCTTCCCATGAAGCCGCGTAGAGTACGCGGCTCCCACCTTGCGTGTTGGCATCAGCGCCATTCTCGAGCAACAGCTTTACAATCGCTTCGTAGCCTCTATCTGAAGCCGCCTGGAGTGCGTTGTCATAGCGTCCATCCCGCGCGTTGGCGTTGGCGTTGGCATCGGCGCCATTCTCGAGCAGCAGCTTTATAATCGCTTCGTGGCCTTTGTATAATGCCGCGTAGAGTGCATTGCCGTAGAATCCGTCGAATCCGTCCTGTGCATTGACGTCGGCGCCATTCTTAAGCAGCAGCTTTACAATCGCTTGGTTGCCTTTATATGAAGCTACCTGGAGTGCGGTACCATACTCTCCACCCTGCGCGTTAACGTCGGCACCATGTTCGAGTAGTAGCTTTACAATCGCTTCGTTGCCTTTATATGAAGCTACCTGGAGTATAGTACTATTCTCTTCATCCCGCGCGTTGGCGTTAGCGTTGGCATCGGCGCCATTCTCGAGCAGCAGCTTTATAATCGCTTCGTGGCCTCTATCTAAAGCCGCGTGGAGAGTATTACTATAGTATCCACTTATAGTTTGCATATTAGGATTAGCGCCATTCTCGAGTAGTAGCTTTATAATCGCTTTGTTGCCTTTATATAAAGCTGCGTAGAGTGCGTTACTATACTCTCCACCCTGCGCGTTAACATCGGCGCCATTCTTGAGCAGTAGCTTTATAATTGCTTCGTAGCCTCCTTCCGAAGCTGCCTGGAGTGCGTTACCGTAGAATCCACCCTGCGCGTTAGCATTGGCGCCCTTCTCGAGTAGTAGTTTTACAATCGCCTCTTTGCCTTCATATGAAGCCGCCTGAAGTATATTACTATAGCGTCCACCCTGCGTATTAGCGTTGGCGCCATTCTCGAGCAGTAGCTTTATAATTACTTCGTTGCCTTTATATAAAGCCGCGTAGAGTGCATTACTATAATATCCCCCCTGCCTATTAGTATCGGCACCCTTCTCGAGTAGTAGCTTTACAATTATCTCTTTACCTTCGTATGAAGCCGCCTGAAGTATATTACCATAGCGTCCACCCTGCGCATTAGCGTTGGCGCCATTTTCGAGTAGTAGCTTTATAATTACTTCGTTGCCTTTATGTAGAGCCGCGTAGAGTGCGTTACCGTAGAATCCGCCCTGCGCGTTAGGATCGGCGCCATTCTGGAGTAATAGCTTTATAATCGCTTCCTGACCTCTATCTGAAGCCGCCTGGAGTGCGTTACCATAGCGTCCACCTTGCGCATTAGCGTCGGCGCCATTTTCGAGTAGTAGCTTTACAATCGTTTTGTTGCCTCTATATGAAGCTACCTGGAGTATAGTACCATACTCTCCGCCTTGCGCGTTAGGGTCGGCACCATTCTCGAGTAGTAGCTTCACAATCGCTTCCTGGCCTCTATCTGAAGCTGCCTGAAGTGCGTTACCATACTCTCTACCCTGCGCGCTAGTATCAGCACCATTTTTAAGTAGTAGCTTTATAATCGCTTCATAGCCTTTATATAGAGCCGCGTAGAGTGCGTTGCCATAGAATCCGCCCTGCGCGTTAGGATCGGCGCCATTCTGGAGCAATAGCTTTACAATCGCTTCCTGGCCTCTATCTGAAGCCGCTTGAAGTACGTTACCATAGCGTCCACCCTGCGCATTAGCGTCGGCGCCATTTTCGAGTAGTAGCTTTACAATCGCTTCGTAGCCTTTATATAGCGCCGCGCAGAGTGCGTTACCATAGAATCCGCCCTGCGCGTTAGGATCGGCGCCATTCTCAAGTAGCAGCTTCACAATCGCTTCATTGCCTTCACATGAAGCTGCCTGGAGCGCATTGCCGTAATGTCCACCCTGCGCGTTGATGTCGGTACCTTGCCCCGCAAGGATTTTTGTCGTATGTAGTAAGCCTCCAAATGCAGCGTAGTATATAGCTGTAGCTGGCTTCTTTCCCTGTTTATACGGTCGCTCTATCCATGGCATGTCTGGTCTATGGAGACTGTAGCAAGTATTATAGGAGGTCTTCTGGTAACTGAATAGCTGCTCAATAAGCTCCAGCGTTCTGCTATCCTTGCCTTCAGCCCCTGCAGCATTAGCCATCCAGTATTTTGCTGAATACTGCGCAAAAGGAAAGTGCTGTACGACATCGTCGGCTGCAAGTTCCTCATTAAAGTGCAGTAGGTATGCCAGGCACGCCCGCGCAATTGCTGCTCTAGCAGTAGGCTCTTGGAAATTTGGCGCAATGTCGCTATCCAGCCGATTTGACGTCAGGTATTCTTTGACGGAGAAATGAGCCAATTGGACCTCTACATAGCTATAATCTTTCTTGTCCAAATGCTCCGGTACCGAGAAAATCACTAGGCTCGAGCAGTAGCGCGTAATTTCTCGAGGATCAGGCATCCTGTACTTTGGACAAAAGAACAGGTCCCCATTTGTGTCTATGGCTATTGCGTCAACAACCTCCTCAATTTTTAAGGGGCGCTCAGAGAACGCCACAAGCTGAAGAATGAAAGTGGCATTTTGCTTGTACTCGGGAGGAATAGCATGCAAGATCCTATCGTATGTTTCATCCAACGTTTTTGGAAGGGAGGCGAGCGCATGCTGGAGAGTACGATAGTCGAGACAGTTTTCTAGGGCATCTATCTGGCATGCAGCCCATCGGAACCTATTTAGATTTAGTTTTCTGGATAACAGTGCCAGAACAAGCAGGTGCTCTACCCACATTCCTTTGGCTTTCTGCATAAGGGCTCCCTCTATCTCATCCTGTATATCCGGTTGCTGTCGCCATCTCGCCAAACCGTTGCTCTTTCTGACTTTAGTGTGGATGTATGCATTGATGTCGCCAGTGATAAGATCACTCTCCAGGGGGATCACATTCTCTTTGGCGACTACGTCGCTCAACTTCGATTGAATGTCCTGCTCCGGTCGACTCGTTACAAGCAGATGAACATTTCGCTGCCTTGAGCTCATCAGATCTTCAATCCATGAGAGTAGTCCTTCAGTGTGTGAATCTGCCCTTGTACGACACTCGTCAAGCGCGTCCAGCACAATATATACGTGTTCTAAGGAATCTATCATGTTTAGGAAAGTTTGGCAAAGCGACTCGGATCTTGGCTGACAACGTCCATCCTTATAAGAGGAATACAGCAAACTCACAAACCGCCCCGTATTCTCACACTTGTGGTGAAGCTGACTTATAAGGGACCGGATCATGTTATCAAGTGTCTGCTTGTGGAAATCGCTAAAGTCGAAGTAGAAGTAAAGGACAGCCGAAGAAGGAATCGCGGTCGTCAAATCTTCAATAATAGTGGAACTGAGAATCGTCTTGCCACACCCAGGTATACCGTGAAGCCACAACGTAGAGTTTTGCTGCGTCTTCCATTGAATGTACACGTCCAATTGCAAGAACCAGACCCCTGTACCATCCTGGCGCTGTTGTATAGCTTTGTTGTAGTTTATCGATGAATCTGGTGGCGATAACCAGCGCTCAATGTTCCTCTGCCTCTGGTTAAATGACATGTCTTGTACGGTAGACCTGGCGTCTTTAACATCGTAATGTATTTTGTTTACATCTTCTCGAACTTGTCAAGCGTTAATGAAATCGTCAGAGCCTACTAGAAAAGCTAACTGACCAGATAGAAGAAGATCCTGAATCTTCTTCTCAGCTTCAATCTTGGTAGGAGCAATTCGACAGAGAATATCCTTTGCGTATGCGGCTGCTGCCATCGCCGCATAGCCTTGCCACTTCTTATTTTTATGAGTGTCAGAATAGTCGCAGATACCACGGATCACTAGACAGGGGAAATGATTCATCAACCCAGCCGCCTCCATCTCAAAACACAAGATCCCAGTCTCCTTCGCAAGCTTGTCTCGAAGTAGGGCACTCTTCATCAATTGGTTTCCTGAAGCGATCACGCCATAATGAATGGCTGGGTTGTCTTCCTCTTCAGTCCTCTCTCGTCTCATGATCAGATTGGATGCATCGCTGCTGCAGGCTTCTACACAGTTGGCCTCACTGCCGAAAGGATGCGTGAATGTTGATTGGTATAGCGTGTCGCTACTCGAAATTGGCCGCCCATACTTCTTCCGCAGCCGCGGTTTCCTCTGTAGAACACTGCTGATAGCTTCATCAAGCTGGTTTCCATCACTTTCGTACTGCGCCTTGAGCCCGTGCATAGCGGTTCGGAGAGCGACTGGGGGCTGATTCAAGAAACCTGTTGGCTGAAAGCTCTGATCTTGAATCGTTTTACCCAAATCGTACTGAAACACTCCGCCTTTCCCATCACGGGGAGCGCTTACCACGATGTCGCCTAGGCGAATATCATTTTTGGAGGTTGGTGCACCACCACCAATGCCGACCATCAGGCCAATCCGTACGTTTGGGAAGCTGTGCGCCATATCTCTTGCGACACCAGCTGCGGACTGGGTGCCGTATTCTCCGTCAGGCAGGACAGCGATTACCACATTGTGCTTTCCGATCTTTCCTAATGTGTAATCGTTATTGTCCCCTTGGGACACGTATTCCGGGCCGTCATGCTCTTCATCGAGGAACGCTCGAGCGGCAACGTATTCGGTCGCAATGGCGCATATCCAGCCAACAACGTAATTGTTAGGATCAGACATATTGGTCGGAGAGATACTACGAAGGCCGAGCTATTGCGTACTCTTGGGCAGGTAAGTGTCGCGCATGTCAGGATGATAACCATCCAACCTTTCTTCTTCGGTGGGGCCAGGCTATCTCTTAACGTGCTTGATTTGACGGAGGTAGCGTGCGCGAATCAACTAAGAAACAGAAATGGCGCTAGGTGGTGGAGAGCTGTTCACGCAAACTTGGGAAGATGGCATGGTAGCATGGTGAAGGAGGATCTCCCAGGCAATGATCAGGCTGAGAGCGTAGATGCAGCGCACCTCCCTAGGCTACGTCCAATCCTATCGATAAGGCCGAAATAGCTGCGACTCAGCGCTTCCACAGCGGAAGTCATTCGTCATCCGCATTCAATCCTATTTTGCAGTGGGATCCACCTATTACCCACCTATTTGCCCTGTTTGAGGGGATTAAAGATTGCAGTGCAATTGAGGCACTGCGCATCGTGTAGTTGTATCGTCTGCTATTCGCTCCCTAAGCAGCTCCCTAAGCAGGGTTGCTTCGCGCCAACTAACTGCTCAAGGGGGCTAAAGACTGCAGTGAACCGGCAGATGTGCCCGCAAAAAAATTGCACAGCCACAGGCTTGTCAGCCACAACCCTGCCCCATTAGATCACGTTACGGTTATGTAGCAAGCCTGCGCTCGTTAGAATCAGTAATTGTTCTGAGTAAAGGTATAGTACTGACTGGGGTAGCGACCCTATATGAATCGTGCGACCCTCGCAGCCTTACGCCTAATCAATACCCCTAAGTGTCACTGTTAGACTTGCAGGCATGTGTAAGTGTAAGTTAGTTTATAAGTCGCGACAGCACAATTAGCGTAGCAGTAGCCTGTGTTAGTTGAGGGTCGCTTTCGCTGTGAGGACGAGCCTCTGCGAATCGGGCGGCAGGCGTCCACGCAAGTGTGTTTTTCGTATCAACACGACTACGGGGGTGTAGAAGCCGTCTGAAGATATTATAAAAGGGTAGTATTGCGAAAATCACAACCCGCTTAAGTACACTGTTGCTGAGAAGTCAAAGTACCGGTTGTTTTGTTCCGTTATGGCGGTTGTTCCGCTACGCGTGGATGCACATTAACTATTTCTCAATCCCCTCTCCACGCATCCTCCGCTACCACGTCCTCGCCACTGGGGCTCGCCATGGTCCCGACGTGTTTCCTTCTATCTCATGCTATTTGCTCAATCGCACAACTTTGGCTTTTGGCCTTATTACGTCTTCCTCAGCGGGACTCTTACGCTTCCGCCCACGTTTACCTTTTCTTTTCGCTTTGGCTTCTACTTTTGTAGCGCATGCTACTCGAACCGCCTCAAGATCCTGATAGCTCATCACCTTCCCCTCTCCCTTTGTAAGTATATCTAATTCAGCCGATCGTCGAGCTTTGGCTTCGTTGTTAGCTCTCATCAAGAACCGAATATAGTCCTGTTGGAGGGCATCTCTGGTTAAGCATATTTGGGTTGCTTTCACAAGTTTCTGTGCGTGCCTCTGCAAGCTCTGTTTAGTCGTCTCGTCAAGCTCATGAGCGTCCTGTCCGATGATGCGGTTCTTTAGTGATATGAGGGCACCTACTCACACCGGCGTTGCAGGCGGTACAGGAGTCACAGGCGTCTGCGGCACTTGATCCCGTAGACATGGCCCTACGTTTTCCGTGTTAACGATTGGAATGGTTGCCGTTGTAGTGGACTTCAGCATGTCTCTGAGCAATCTATCTAGATTGAATAGCACCAGATCACCAGCAGCGAAGCCAACCTTGATGTTTCTAGGTGCAAAAGCCCTCTCTTTTGCTATCAGTGCTGATATACTCAATCGCGGTAACAGTCGTCCACTTGATACGAGCGCTCCGATAGTCACGCCTATCCTCCTTGCCTACGAGGACTTTGATAGATCCAGGTATAGACAGCATAACTCCAGTCTCGTCCATGTTATATACATTCTCTGCCAGAATAGCCGGATCCTCTCGTAGCACCTTCCCGGTCACCTTAAAGATGAGATGCTCGCGGTATCTTCTTCGCCGTTTGAAAGCTTTGTCCTACTAACGATGCACTGGTGGGATGCGAAAAGTTTCCGGGCGATCCGACGAGCAGGACGGGGCTGTACTCGTGTGTGAAATGATCATCTTTTTCATACCAGTGAAGTAAAATCCCTTCCTATGTCGCGAACCACCCTGAGACGCGAGTCGCATTCTCAATTCAGATTCCTAATATATCTCCTCGCATGCTAATAAAGAATTGGTATTTTTATTCTGTAGCCTTTTCTTCGGTGTGGCCGGATGACTGGTGGAACACGTTAGGACTAGGGCACGTGTAGAAAGCTTATAAGGAGGTATTATAGAGATAGAGACAGTTGTACGGTATAGAGATTAGGAGGAAGAGACTTATAAAGACCACGTCAACTCAGAGGCGTGCCCCGATTCAGTATGTGGCTTTAAGTCTATCCTAAACCCAAAATGTCGCATATCAGTTCTTCGGACAAGGTGGTAGATCAGCGCTATCAGGACATGAAAGCGAGTTCAAAAGGGTCGTCGCTGCTGGCCCCCCGCCTATCAAGCCTGACATTCCGCATTTTCGGGACTGGGCTAGAAGCTCAAGCGCTGTTACGCATCTTTAAAATCTCCAACGTGCTAGGATGGTTTGGACGACTTTGGGGAGAGTTGCTGGTTATGTTAAAGAACAGTTTTTGGCCATGGACTTTGTAAATGGTTTT